>OLPS01001875.1_pt1 | contig 20658 bp, 20 predicted proteins | sample 1673071 | NCBI WGS metagenome assembly OLPS01 (sample SAMEA3136752, study PRJEB25190) | human gut metagenome | reverse complement strand
GCAGAAACATGTCGCAAGCGACCGCGCTCGGCGCGAGAATGTGCCAAGCACATTCTTTTTCATCTCTTAGTCCTCAGCGTCCCGATATCCGTTCGGGTTCATCGACTGCCATTTCCAGGAGTCAGCGCACATCTCCTCAATGCCGTACTGAGCTTCCCAGCCGAGTTCATTTTTCGCTTTGGTAGCATCGGAGTAGCAGGTTGCGATATCGCCGGCGCGGCGTGGCTTGATTTCATAAGGAATTGTTTTGCCGCAGGCTTTTTCGTAAGCCTTGACAACATCGAGTACGCTGTAGCCTTTGCCGGTGCCGAGGTTGTAGATATATACGTCTGGCTTATCGTTAAATTTCTGAAGTGCTTTTACATGACCGACTGCAAGGTCAACTACGTGGATGTAATCGCGCACACCGGTTCCGTCCGGAGTCGGGTAATCATTGCCGAAGACACCGAGACATTTCAGCTTGCCGACAGCAACCTGTGCGATATAAGGAACCAGGTTGTTCGGGATTCCCTTCGGATCCTCGCCGATCAGACCGCTCTTGTGTGCACCGATTGGGTTGAAGTAGCGGAGCAGAACGACATTCCATTCCGGATCTGCCACGTGCAGGTCAGTTAAAATCTGCTCAAGCATTCCCTTTGTCTGACCGTAAGGGTTTGTGATTTTGCCTTTCGGGCATTCTTCGGTGATCGGGACGAATGCCGGATCTCCGTATACGGTAGCGGAGGAGCTGAAAATGATTTTCTTGACGCCATGATTGCGCATTACGTCGCAGAGAATCAGGGTTCCGGTGATATTGTTGTGGTAATATTCCAGTGGCTTCGCAACGGATTCCCCGACTGCCTTTAAGCCTGCAAAATGAATGACCGAATCGATGGATTCTTTTTCAAAAATCTCATTGACTGCCTCGCGATCCAGCATATCTGCCTTGTAAAAGGTTACATGCTTGCCGGTGATTTTCTCCACGCGGCGCAGCGCTTCCTCACTGGCATTGTAAAGGTTGTCCATGACAACGACCTCATATCCGGCGTTTAAAAGTTCGATGCAGGTATGACTGCCGATGTAACCGGCGCCTCCAGTAACTAAAATAGCCATTGTAAACTCCTCCTTCATCCTACCTATAAGAATAATTCATTCTATACCTTTAATCTTTCTTTATTATAAACGCGGCTTGCGAGGAAAACAATCAGAAATATTGTCATGTGTTATCGAAATTATATTTTAAGAGAAAATTTAAAGGCGGAGATTGGCAAGGTTCGGATACAGTTCTGTCTGCAGATTTTGCTGATTTGGAATGCGAAGCATCGGCAAAATCCCGTTACTGGGCATGCGTGAACAGTAACACATATGGGAATAATGACAGAATGTATGTTCGAAAAAGCTTGCATTTAAAAAGGGAGTATGGTATGATAAATCCAGAACTAATGTTCGGTAGGACGGGAGGAGGAAGAACCTCATGCTGATACAGGAAAATCTTTCAATCGAAGAAAAGTTAAGAATTTTATCGGATGCGGCGAAGTATGACGCCGCCTGCACATCCAGCGGCGTGGGTAGAAAGGGAAAGGAAGGCTTTCTTGGAAACAGCCGGGTGGACGGCATCTGCCACAGTTTTGCCTCGGATGGGCGCTGTATCTCCCTGCTGAAAATTTTATTTACGAACCAGTGCATCTATGACTGTCATTACTGTGTCAATCGTCGGAGCAATGACACGGTCCGTACCTCCTTTACGCCGGAGGAGGTCTGCCGTCTGACGATGGAATTTTACCGGCGCAACTATATAGAAGGATTGTTTTTAAGTTCCGGTGTGCTGGAGACACCGGATCACACGATGGAACTGCTGTATCAGACCTTGTACCGCCTTCGGCGCGTCCATCGATTTAACGGTTACATCCATGTGAAAGCAATTCCGGGGGCAGATCCGGAGCTGATTGAGAGAGTGGGCTTTCTGGCGGACCGGATGAGTGTGAATCTGGAGCTTCCGACGGCTGATGGTCTGGCGCGCCTGGCACCGGGAAAGACGCGGGACAAGATACTGCGCCCGATGCGCCAGATCCAGACTGGGATCGCGAGACAGCTGGAGCAGGAAGGGCGTCTGGAGAGCAGAGGGGCATGGCTTCCGCAGAAAGAGCGCGGAGAAATTCAGATTCCGGGAGACGGGAGATATGGAATTGGTGGTAAAGCGATAGGAAAAGGGGAAAAGGAATGTCTGCAGGCTGACAAGGGAATTCTGAGTCTGAATCAGACAGAGACAAAGATGGATTGGGGGCGGAATGGAGACAAGGTAAAAGGATTTATGAGGTCGAAAGAGCCGGGGGGAACGGATGAAAGGGTTGGAAGGACACATACACCGGAGATCCCCCGTGTCATCCCGGGACGCTCGATCTATGGCAGTTTCGGACTGGGAAATATCTCAAACAGCAAGAATTATTTCGTCCCCGGCGGTCAGAGCACGCAGCTCATTGTCGGGGCGACTCCGGAGAGTGATTATCAGATGGTTGCAGTCGCGGAAGCGCTGTATCGGAATTTTGGATTAAAGAGGGTCTTTTATTCGGCGTTTATCAAGGTGAATGAGGACAGCCTGCTTCCGGATCTTCCGGACGGACCGCCGCTTCTGCGAGAACACCGTCTGTACCAGGCGGACTGGCTGATGCGCTACTATGGCTTCCGGGCGTCGGAACTTCTGAGTGAAAAACACCCTAATTTTAATGTGTTTCTGGATCCGAAGTGCGACTGGGCGCTGCAGAACCTGGGAGAGTTCCCGGTGGAGGTAAACCGGGCACCGTATGAGATGCTTCTGCGGGTTCCGGGCATCGGGGTAAAGTCTGCGATGCGGATTGTCGCTGCGAGAAAGCAGACGGCGCTTCGGTTTGAAGATTTGAAAAAGATGGGAGTTGTGTTGAAGCGGGCGGTATACTTCATTACCTGTTCAGGGCGGATGATGTACCCGGTGCAGATCCATGAGGATGCGATCGCGGCACAGCTAGTCAGTGAAGAAAAGCGGAAGCAGTGGCAGCTGTCACAGAGCGGGCTGTACCGCCAGATGTCGTTGTTTGATGATTTTCATATGGCGCAGGTATGAAACGAACGGAGGAGAGAAAAATGGTTGTATTTGTATGTGAAGACAGTCCGGAAGGCATATTCACAGGAGTATATGATGCCTGGAGCAGCCGCTTGGGGCATGAGAACGTGCGGCTGGAAGTACAGGGCGAATATAATTACAGCCTGTTTTCGGAGTACCGGGAGGTGGCGGTGGATCAGCTCAAGGCGCAGAAAGTCGTGCGCTCGGTGCGCAGATCCCTGTCAGAACTGGCGTACAGCTGGATTTACCGCACGGCACTGAGTGAACGGGATGATCGGGCAGAGGCGGTCTACCGGTTTCTGGTCTGTGGATTTGGCGCAGGGGCAGCAGGGAGACGTATCACGGACAATTTACAGATACCGGCGGTGCAGGCAGTCTTTCAGATCAACCGCGCGGTTGCCAATGAAGCGCATTTGCAGATAGAATTTATGCGGTTTGCGGAATATTCCGATCAGGTACTATTTTCTGAGATTGGTCCGAAAAACCGGGTGACGGCATTGCTGATGCCGTATTTTACGGATCGCCTGCCATCGGAACCATTTATTATCTATGATAAAAATCATCAGGAAGCGGGAGTCTGGACAGGAAAGGGGCGGTGGTATATGATGCGCGGGGCTGAGACAGAACCCCTGCAGGCGCTTTCCGGGAAAACCGATCAGAGCGAATATGCGGCGCTCTGGAGTGCATTTTTTCATCAGATAGGAATTAAGGAGCGGGAAAATCCAGCCTGCCAGCGAACGCGCCTGCCGTTTCGCTGCCGGAAATATATGACGGAATTTCAGTCCGGTTCCAACCGTTCAAATTTGGCTAAATTGTGAACAAATCGTAAACACAAAATCGGGAAAATTGTTCATAAAGAAACGAAAAAAGAATAAAAATAAGCTGGAAACCGGGAAAAAGCAGCATTGAAACGAGAAAACTGCCGCATATATATTAAGATTTAAAGACTTAAAAAAATGATGTAAAACCAACAGAAACAAGGATTTTTCTTACGAAAGCTTTCGTTTTTTGTAAGAAATATGGGATTTATTTAGTGAATGTTAATTATCTGTTCATATTTTGGACATAATTTGTTTTTATTATAAGTCCTGTACCGATGAGGTACAAGAAAACATAAATCGTATGTTTTAAAGAGGAGAGAATAATTATGAGAAAGAATCTTACAAAAACAGCAGCAATCTTAGTTATGAGTGCAATGGTAGCAGCATCTGCTCTGACCGCTTGCGGCAGCAAAGCAGAGGAGACAACTGCAGCAGCAGAGGAGACTGTAGCAGCAGAAGAGACTGAGGCAGTTGAGGAGACTGAGGCTGAAACAGAAGAGACTGAGGAAGTTTCCGAGGAAGAGACCGAAGAGGCATCTGAGGAAGAGACTGAGGCAGCTGAGGAGACTGAGGCTGAAACAGAAGAGACTGAGGCAGTTGAGGAGACACAGGCTCAGTAATCAATCTTTGATTGCAGAAGTTTGTTTCTATTCGGATATAACCAAAAAGGTTGTTAAGAAAATCGTAAGAGGGCAGTCGGTTGACAATCGACTGCCCTTTTTGTATACTATAACTGTATTAAATGAACTAATACACTTATGATTTTTGATACAGGGCAGAATGGAGGAAAGGAGAATGTGAGCATGATTCTGATTGATTATAAAGATCGACGACCTCTCTATGAGCAGATTGTTGAGAAGCTGTCGGATCTGATGGTCCGGGGGATTTTGGAGCAGGACAGTCAGCTTCCATCCGTGCGGAGTCTGGCAACGGAGCTGTCGATGAATCCGAATACGATCCAGCGGGCGTACGCAGAGCTGGAACGCCAGGGATATATTTATTCGGTTAAGGGCAGGGGCAGTTTTGTGGCGGATAACCGGCAGATCCGGGAGAGGAAGCGGCAGGAGATCTGGGATCAGCTGGAACTTCTGATCCGGGATGCAAAAGGAACCGGCATCACGATGCTGGAGTTCCAGGAGCAGGTCATCCAGAGCTATGGAAGTGAGGAAGGAGGAAACAGGAATGATAAAGGCTGAGAATCTGACGAAGCGTTTTTATGATACAGTGGCAGTCGATCATATCCATGCGGAGATTCACAATGGAAGTGTCTTTGGTCTGATTGGAACCAACGGCGCCGGAAAAAGTACTTTTTTGCGGATGGCAGCCGGTATTTTAAAGCCGGACGAAGGAAGCGTTACGGTTGATGATGAGACGGTATTTGAGAATACAAAGGTAAAGGCACGGTGCTTTTATATCCCGGATGAGCCGTATTTCTTAAGCAATGGAACGGCGGAAGATATGAAGGTGTTTTATCAGGGAATTTATCCGAAGTTTGATGCAGCCCGGTTTGATAAACTGCTGAAGAATTTTGAACTGGAAAGCCGGCGGAAGGTGCAGACCTTTTCGAAGGGTATGAAAAAACAGCTCGCTGTGCTGCTGGGCATTTGTGCGGGAACCGATTATCTGTTCTGCGACGAGACGTTTGACGGGCTGGATCCGGTCATGCGGCAGACGGTCAAGAGTCTTTTTGCCAATGATATCGAGGAGCGGAACCTCACGCCGGTCATCGCCTCTCATAATCTGCGGGAGCTGGAAGATATCTGCGACCATGTAGGTCTGCTTCACAAGGGAGGAATGCTTCTCTCAAAGGATCTGGACGATATGAAGTTAAATATTCACAAGATTCAGTGTGTGCTTCCGGCGGGAGTGGGGAGCAGCGATTTGCAGGGAATCGATATTATAAAGACGGAACAGAGGGGAAGTCTCCTGACGCTTACCGTGCGCGGAAAACGGGAAGAGATTCAGACAATTTTACAGGCGTATCATCCAGTGTTTTTTGAAATGATACCGCTTTCCCTGGAAGAGATCTTTATCAGTGAAACGGAGGTGGCTGGTTATGACATCAAAAGGCTTGTTTTTTAAATATATGAGAGAAAATACGAAGCAGCGTCTCTGGAGCGTGGCGCTTACCGCACTTTTGTGCTTTTTTCTGTTTCCGGTCCTGACAGCGCTGGAAACCAGCATAATGCTGCGTCCGGATAACTTGTCTAGAGATCTGAGCGTCGAAGCGGCGTTAGCAGAAGCAAAATTAAAGCTGACCAATGAGATGCTGAATATGTATTCGATCCAGAATGCAATGCTGGTATTTATCCTGATTGTGGCGGCAGTGGTGCTGGCAGCGTCCGGTTTTTCGTACCTCCATTCGAAAAAGAAAACGGATTTTTTTCACAGCCTTCCGATCAGCCGTGAAATGCTTTATACTGTGACCTGCCTGGACGGTATCCTGTATCTGGCAGTCCCGTATCTGGTATTTCTGCTGGCGGCAGGAGTGATGCTGCAGGTAAAGGGCGCATCATTTTCATGGGGAACCCTGCTGATTGGGTATGCACAGCATATGTGCTTTTTTGCACTGGTGTACATGACGGTTGTGCTGGCAGTGATTCTGACAGGCAATCTGATCGTGGGTTTACTGGGAACCGGCGTGCTTTTTAGCTGGGGGCCGGGTGTGGCTGCAGTGGTATCGACGTATTTTTCCGAATACTTCATGACGTTTTATGACAATGGCAATTTCCTGCTGCGCTGGTGCGAGCGGACCTCACCGGTTTTCTGGTACGGCACGGCAACTGGTTCGGATCATCCCACCCGGATGGCAGTCATTGCATTGGCAGTGGCAGCCCTGCTCTTTGGTCTGGGAATGTTCCTGTACCGGAAACGCCCGTCTGAGGCGGCTGGAAGAGCGATGGCATTTAAGGTAAGTGAGCCGGTGATCCGTTTCCTTCTGGTTGTGCCGATCACGCTGTTTTCCGGAATGATTTTCCGGTCAATCCTGAATGATGATATCTGGACCGTGTTTGGCTTGATCTGCGGACTGCTCATCACCAGCTGCCTGATCGAAATTATCTATCATTTCGATTTTAAGAGCTTGTTTGCGCATAAGAGACAGCTTGTCATCAGTGCGGTGGCAGTGGCAGCCATTTTCTTAGGGTTCCGCCTGGATGTGGCAGGATATGACAGCTATCTGCCGGATGCTGACAAGGTTGCATACGCGGGTATTTACTGTAATGCGCTGGACAACAATGCGGTAGGGGCTTACCATGTGACTCCGAGAATGTATAGGGATGGCTACAGTGTTGGAATGGAATGGGCGTCCCAGGGAGATGTAGCAGATAAAATGCAGATCTCGGATGAGGATGGAATCCGTGTCCTGCGGGAAATTGGCGCGCAGGGTATCGAGACAGCTTCCAGACAGCGGAAGCATTTGAACGGCGGACAGGATTGGATGAGTGAGACGGATCTGGATTCACGCTATGATTCGATCGTGCTGTCCTGGCATCTGAACAATGGAAAAACCGTTTACCGTAATTACCGCACGATCAATGTAACGGAGCTGCGGGAACAGCTAGATTCCATTTATGAAAATCAGAGCTATAAACTGGGAATGTACCCGGTGCTGTCCCTACAGGCAGACGATGCCGCAGGCATCAATTACAAAGAGGAAGAGGACTGCAGCCATGTGAAGCTTCCGGATGAGCAGACGAAGGCGGCGCTTCTTGCTGCATACCAGAAAGAGCTGATGGCTCTGACGCCGGATATGCGCCGGGAGGAGATGCCGATCGCGGAGATTCAGTTTAAGACAAATGAGATGCAGGCGATGATTGATGTGATTCGTAAAAATGGCGGCTATTATGACACATTTAACCAGTTTGATTATTACCCGATTTATCCGTCCTTCCAGGAGACGATCGCGATTCTGAAACAGTGTGGTACCGAGGTCGGCAGCAAGGTGACGCCGGAAAATACAGAAAAAATCGTGCTTCAGTATCAGGGCGGCAAGATTCCGGAGGATCAGCTGGCACCGGCAGATACAGAGCTTGGAAAACGCCAGCGGGAGTATCTTCAGAATAACAGCAGACGCGAGGTGACGATTACAGATCCGGAACAGATTGCAGAAATTCTTGCAAACTCCGCTTCGGATGATATGGTGCAGATCAATCAAATGGCGGAGGTATATCAGGGGATCAATATTGCAGTATATGTGTCCAGTACAGAGAACACAGGGGCAGTTTCAGAGGATGATTTGAGGGATTCGGTAAATTCAATGGAGGAAAATGAGATAGGTCAGACATATACGGTGGATGCCGGTCAGAATGTCCTGTATGATGGGGAATATGCGGCGGACTATGAAATGGATGAATCGGGTCAGTATGGCATCTACCAGCGCTCGTTCCGCTATGGCAAGGTTCCGGAGTTTGTGAAATCGACCTTCGGCCTGACACCGGAATTGATGCGGCTGAACCGGGTGTTTGCGTATTAAAAAAGCTGCCTGGAGTTGATTCAGGGATGCAAAAGATTGACTTTCTCCCCCGTAGGGGCTAAAATAAAGGGAAACGTAGCGGTTCAGCCGGTTTATGTATTTGATGCAAAAACCGGCTGAATCGTTATGAGAAAATAACAGACGCTTTGGTTTTGCATGAACCTGCCTTTGGATTTAGAACAGCGATGCGCCGTCACATCAGGCAGAACAAAATTTGAGGCGTACATATCCCGCAGAGGAGGAAGAAATATGGCATTTTTCGATGAGCTTGGAAAGGTGATCAGCGATAAGAGCAAGGAAGCTGCGAACCGGGTAAAGGACATTACAGGCGTATTACAGCTGAAATCGAAGTTGTCCGCCGAGAAAGATAAGATTAATAAGGCATATATCACACTGGGAAAAGCATACTATGACAGACATGAGGACGAGCTGGAAGGGAAATTCGCAGATGAGTTCCATACTATCCAGGCTGGGCTTGTGAAGATTGCGTCCCTGGAGGATGAGATTGCCGAGTTAGAGGGCACAAGAGTCTGCGCGGAGTGCGGCGCAAAGGTGGAGAAAAATGCGGCATTCTGCAGCCGGTGCGGTGCGCCGATGGATTCGACGACATCTGCAGATGTGCATGAGCCGGAAGAACCGGAGGAGATGCAGGAGGCTATCTTTGAAGAGAAGGATGAAGCTGCAGCAGATGAGGCGCTTGACAACGCAGAAACAGAAGGCACGGCTGGCCCAGACGCGGATTCCGCGGATGCTTCGGACTCTGTTTCGGAGAACACCACCGATACTGCGGCACAGAATGAAAATAACAGCGGGGAGCAGGCATAATTTATGGATTCACTGGTACAATGGTTTACAGCTAATTTATCCGGAGTCATATCGAAGGAGGCAATTATCTTCATTATCTCGATGATTCCGATTCTGGAACTTCGAGGCGGGCTTCTGGCTGCGTCACCGGCACTCTTAAACGTGCCGATCCTACGGGCGATCCCGATCTGTATCGTGGGAAATATCCTGCCGATCCCGTTTATCCTGCTTCTAATCCGCCATGTGCTGGAGTGGATGAAGAAGGTTCCGTGTTTCCGTGGTATTGCGCTCTGGCTGGAACGCAAAGCGATGAGCAAAAAAGGTCAGATCGAGAAATATGAGTTCTGGGGGCTGATGCTCTTTGTCGGCATCCCGCTTCCGGGAACCGGCGCATGGACAGGCGCGCTGGTGGCATCCCTGCTCCACATGAAATTTGGCAAGGCATTTGGCGCGATTTTAGTCGGTATCGCGCTGGCGACGGTGATTATGTCGATTCTGTCCTACGGCGTGCTGGGCGTGCTGTTTGGATGATGCACAGATAAAAATGGAATAATGTCTATGCCCGCCAAAGGGCGGCATGGATGCGAATGTATAAAAGACTCTGTAAGGGGAAATTCTCCGGACAGGGTCTTTTTGCGCGTGACTGTGAAGATACTGAACCGTTACAGATTATAAATGAAATTGGGGTTGACATATACCCTGTGGGGGTATATTATAAGGACAGTTAAGAGATAGGAGGAGACCATGAAGCAATATACAGTAACCGGCATGAGCTGCGCGGCATGTAGCAGCCGGGTTGAAAAGGCAGTATCGAAAGTGCCGGGTGTCACGGCATGCTCGGTCAGCCTGCTGACAAATTCGATGGGCGTCGAGGGCGATGTACCGCCGGAGACCGTGATTCATGCAGTGGAAGATGCCGGATATGGCGCATCCCTGAAAGGACAGGGCGCTGCAGCGCAGGCGCAGAGCGCGTCGGAGGCAGAGGACGCCTTAAAAGATCGGGAGACGCCGGTTTTAAAACACCGTCTGATCGCATCGCTGGGATTCTTAGCAGTCCTTATGTATATGTCGATGGGACATATGATGTGGGGCTGGCCGCTGCCGCACTTTATGGATGGCAACCATGTGGCGATGGGACTTTTACAGCTCCTTTTAGCCGGAATTATCATGGTGATTAACCAGAAATTCTTTATCAGTGGTTTCAAGGGACTTTTACACCGCGCCCCGAACATGGACACGCTGGTAGCACTTGGTTCTGGCGCGTCGTTTATTTACAGCACATATGCGTTGTTTGCGATGACGGACGCACAGTTAAAGGGCAACGACACGGCAGTCATGTCCTACATGCATGAATTTTACTTTGAGTCGGCGGCAATGATTCTGGCGCTGATCACAGTCGGAAAAATGCTGGAGGCGCGTTCCAAGGGAAAAACGACGGATGCCTTAAAGGGACTGATGAAACTGGCACCGAAGACAGCTGTTATCATCCGGGATGGAGTGGAAACAAAGGTTCCGATTGAAGAGGTAAAGAAGGGTGATGTATTTGTTGTACGCCCAGGTGAAAATATCCCGGTGGACGGCGTGGTCCTGGAAGGAACGAGCGCGGTCAACGAGGCAGCACTGACCGGCGAGAGTATTCCGGTGGATAAGGCACAGGGTGACCCGGTTTCGGCAGCAACGGTCAACCAGTCTGGTTATCTGCGCTGTGAGGCGACCAGAGTCGGTGAAGATACCTCCCTGTCGCAGATCATCCGCATGGTCAGCGACGCGGCGGCGACGAAAGCGCCGATCGCCAAGATTGCAGACCGGGTTTCCGGCGTGTTTGTCCCGGCGGTTATCACGATCGCAGTGGTGACAACGATTGTCTGGCTGCTGGCAGGACAGACGTTTGGATTCGCATTGGCGCGAGGTATTTCCGTACTGGTTATCAGCTGCCCGTGTGCACTGGGACTGGCTACGCCGGTTGCGATTATGGTCGGCAACGGCATGGGCGCGAAAAACGGAATCTTGTTCAAGACAGCTGTTTCACTGGAAGAAACCGGAAAAATGGACATTGTAGCGCTTGATAAGACGGGTACGATCACCAGCGGCGAGCCGCGTGTGACCGACGTCATCCCGTCTGGAGGTGTGACTGAGAGGGAGCTGGTAAGCCTGGCGCTTTCCCTGGAAAAGAAGAGTGAGCACCCATTGGCGAAAGCTGTTCTTCTCTATGCAAAAGAACAGCAGATGGATGCGCCGGAGGCGGCTGATTTCCAGGCGCTGCCGGGTAATGGACTTTCCGGTACGTTAGACGGCGCTTTATTGGCAGGCGGAAGCTTTTCCTATATCAGCGGACATACGACGGTGTCCGCACAGGAACAGGCATCCTTTGAGCGCCTGGCATCGGAAGGCAAGACACCGCTGTGCTTTATGAAAAATGGTCGTCTGGCTGGTATGATTGCCGTGGCAGATGTCATCAAGGAGGACAGCCCGCAGGCGGTCAAGGAACTGCAGAACATGGGAATCCGTGTGGTCATGCTGACCGGAGATAATGAGCGGACCGCCCGTGCGATTGGGGCACAGGCTGGTGTGGATGAAGTCATTGCCGGAGTACTTCCGGATGGGAAAGAGAGTGTCATCCGCAGCCTGAAAGAACAGGGCAAGGTGGCAATGGTCGGTGATGGTATCAATGATGCCCCGGCGCTCACGCGTGCCGATATAGGTATCGCGATCGGAGCCGGTACAGATATCGCGATTGATGCCGCGGATGTGGTGCTGATGAAGAGTCGTTTGAGTGATGTTCCGGCGGCAATCCGTCTAAGCCGTGCGACGCTTCGAAATATTCACGAAAACCTGTTCTGGGCATTCTTTTACAATGTTGTGGGTATTCCACTTGCAGCTGGTTTGTGGTATCCTATCTTTGGATGGAAATTAAATCCGATGTTCGGTGCTGCAGCGATGAGCTTATCCAGCTTCTGCGTAGTGACGAACGCGCTGCGGCTGAATCTGTTTAAGATGCACGATGCATCGAAGGATCATCCGATGCGGAAGAGGGCTGAGAAGGCTGCTAATAAAGGTGGAGAAAAGGCAGAAAACGCAGGTGCAGTTAGGATGGGAGCAGAAGACACCCGGTCAATTGGGCAAACAGCAAATGGAAATGAAACTGTTTCAAAAGAAATGCAAAAAAGTGAGAATCAAAAAAATAATATAAATATGGAGGGAATAACGATGACAAAGACAATGAATATCAAAGGAATGATGTGTGGACACTGTGAGGCACGCGTAAAGAAGGCGTTGGAGGCACTGGCAGGCGTGGAGAGCGCAGAGGTCAGCCATGAGAAAGGAACCGCGGTCGTAAGCATGAGTGCGGATGTGGCGGACGATACGTTGAAAGAGGCGGTTGAGGCACAGGATTATAAGGTGGACTCGATTCAGTAGGATGAAAAAAGCTGCGAAATGGTAGAATTAATATGCCATTTCGCAGCATTTTGATAAAAGATAGGAGAAAAGCATGGGCTGTTGTAAATGTGAATCACAAGCGCAGGTCTGTCAGGGAGGAGAGACGGAACGTCACAAACACAGAAACCTGACCGAGGAAAAAGATCTGCTGAAACGTTTAAACCGGATCGAGGGACAGGTGCGCGGTGTGAAGGCGATGGTGGAAGACGAGCGATACTGCGTCGATATATTAAACCAGGTATCAGCGGTTCAGGCGGCGCTGAACAGTTTTTCCAAAGTCCTGCTGTCCAACCATATAAAAACCTGTGTGGTCGATGATATAGAGGCGGGAAATGGGGAAGAAGCGGTTGAGGAGCTGTGCAAGACGATTCAGAAGCTGATGAAGTAAATATAAATTTATTGAATTGAGCAAACACAAGCAACTATAGCGAAATATTAAACATAATAAATATTTTTAAAAATTCTTCAAAAAAAGTGTTGACATTTTCCTGGATTTATATTATACTACGTCATGTAATCGAGGCGTGGCTCAGTTTGGTAGAGCGCTGCGTTCGGGACGCAGAGGTCGCGTGTTCGAATCACGTCGCCTCGATTGAACAAAATTAAATATGGCCTGTTGGTCAAGCGGTCAAGACGACGCCCTCTCACGGCGTAAACCCGGGTTCGATTCCCGGACAGGTCATCGAAAGTTGCTTTGGGTTTTCCAGAGCATTTTTCAAATTAAAATGCTTCCTTGGCTCAGTTGGTAGAGCGACGCATTCGTAATGCGTAGGTCGCCGGTTCAAGTCCGGCAGGGAGCTGATGAGTGGAGCCCCTCTTGATTATCAAGAGGGGTTTCTTGCATAATAGGAAATACCTTGGAATTCTCCATTGCCTGTGAACAGTTACTATTACACAAGAAGGTACAGCCTTTATTCCATATAACCACTTGCACGATCTCCGCAAATGATATAAAATAATAACATACAAAAGACAAGGCGGCAGACGGCAGAGTTCGTACTGCCGCTTCCGTTTGCCAGGAAAGGATATTTCATGCCATGAGACAAGAAGAATGGACGGTAGAAGCGGCAGATGCATATCTGAATGAGATACCGAAATTTACCAGTGAAAAACATACGGCGGAGGGGCTTCGCAGGATGCTTTCATACCTGAATGCATTGCCGCAGGAGGAAAGAATCGTACATGTGGCCGGAACAAATGGAAAAGGGTCGGTCTGCTCGTTTCTCGATGCGGTTTTGCAGAAAGCCGGGAAGCGGACGGCGCGGTTTACGTCTCCTCATCTGGTGCGCGTGACGGAGCGTTTTTCTTTTGATGGACAGGAAGCAGACGATGCACTGTTCCTGGAGGCATTTGAGGTGGTTAAGGCATCATATGTTCATTTTGAGCAGGAAGGACTGGGGCATCCGACGTATTTTGAATATCTGTTTTTGATGTTCATGTGGATGGTGCGCCGGAAAAAGCCGGAGTATGTGATTCTGGAAACGGGGCTTGGCGGACGGCTGGATGCAACGAACTGCATCGAGCATCCAGCGCTTACGGTCATCACTTCGATCAGCCTTGACCATATGGAATACCTGGGCGGCACGGTGACACAGATCGCGGGCGAAAAGGCGGGAATCCTGAAAAAAAATATGCCGGTGGTGTACGATGATACGGATGCGGCGGCTTCGGCTGTTATCAGAAATCGGGCGGCGGAACTTTCCTGTCCGGCATATCCGATCAGCCCGGCAGTGTATACGGATCTTCGGCGGGAACATGGCGGGATGATTCTGATGATAAAAGAGAAAAGCCAGCGTCTGTTTATTCCCTTCGAAGCGGAATATCAGGCAGTCAACGCCTGCATCGCTTACCAGGCGGCGCGGCTTCTTGCAGTGGACGGGGAGACAGCGGCAGCGGGCATCCGGAATGCGGTATGGCGCGGACGCATGGAGGAGATCCAGGACGGAGTTTATCTGGATGGCGCTCACAATGAGGGCGGAATCCGTGCGTTTGCGGGCGCGGCGGCAGAGGTGGCAGCGCGCAGAAGAGAAGAGTCAGGGAAAGATGGTCGGATTTTTCTGCTGTTTGCAGCCGTTTCAGATAAAAATTATGAATCGATGCTGGAAACACTGATGCGGAAACTGAAGCCGGATCGATTGGTGCTGACTCATTTATATACATCGCGGGCACTTCCGATGGAGGCGATGGAAAAAGCAGCACACCGGGTGGCAGAAGGCTGTGAGGTTCAAAGTATACCGGATGTAAAAACAGCTTATCAGACACTGGTTCAGGAAAAACGTCCGGAGGATACCTGCTTCTGTGTGGGTTCTCTGTATTTAATCGGAGAGCTGGAGAAAAAGATTTCCCGAACTGGATTTGACAGCACCGCCAGAATGGTGTAAGATTAGCGGGAATGTATATCCATGTAATAAAGGAAGAAACTCTGGAGGAAAAACATGAGTGGCGAAGGAATGACAATCAATTTCGAGGAAGAAATCGAACATTTTAAACCGAGTCTGGAGGTCGAGGAGGTCGGCGAGGCGATCGTGAAGAGTGACCTGACAGATATGTCGGATATTATGATGGAACTTTTAAAACATATGAAGGAATAGGCGGACATGATGGATCGAACAAGAAAAATTCGCCTGATTTCCAACAGCTTTTACAATGCCGGGCTGGAACGGGCAAAGAGACGGGATTTAACAGGGGCGGTCGAGTATCTGAAAAAATGCCTGAACCTGAACAAGTATCATATTGATGCCAGAAATCTTCTCGGACTTATCTATTATGAGATGGGTGAGGTGTCGGAGGCGCTGGTGCAGTGGGTTATCAGCATGAACTTTAAGGAGCAGGATAACCGGGCTGATTATTATTTAGACCAGATTCAGCGCAAACAGGATCGTCTGGATCAGGCGAGCGCGACGATTCAGAAATATAATCAGGCGCTTCTGCAGGCGCAGACCGGAAGCGACGATCTGGCGACCTTACAGCTTACAAGAGTTGTAGAAGCTAATCCGAGATTTGTAAAAGCGCATCTTCTATTGGCTCTTTTGCATATTAGTCATGAGGATTATACGAAAGCGGGCAAATCCCTGTATAAGGTACTCAAGATTGATAAAAACAATCCCAAGGCGAACTGGTATATGGAGATTGTTAAGGAACATACCGGCAAGGCGGATATCGAGCGGAGAAAGCTGAAAAACGCATTTTCCCACCGCCAGATGCAGGATGATGATGTCATTATGCCGCCGACGTACAAGGAGAATACGGGACTGCAGTCGGTGCTCAATATCGGCGCTGGACTGCTTTTGGGCGCGGCAGTTATCTTTTTCCTGGTGATGCCAGCCAAGATTAAGCAGGCAAATAATGCACATACGCAGGAAATGCTCCAGTACAACGAGCAGCTCAATCAGAAAAATGAAGAGATTGACAGTTTAAATGAGAGCATTGAGACCTCGAAAAAGGACAAAGAAGAGGCGGAGAACAAGCTGGATACGATGCTCAACAGCAATGACAGCGTTCTGAACCAGTATGCGAAGCTCGTCAAAATGCTGCAGGCATACCGCAACAATAACCTGGCAGAGGCGGTTACCTATTATGAGGGCTTTGATCCGTCGTTATTTACGGACGAGACGGTCGTTTCCATTGCCAACGGGGTAAAGCAGGACATCGAGACAAACGGCTACCAGACGCTGGAGGATCTGGCATACACGATGTGGTCGGCAGGCCGTATGGCGGAAGCACTGGCAGATTACCAGACCTGTCTGGCGATCCGTCCGGCAAACCCGAAGGTTATCTTCAGCATGGGTATGATTTACCGGGCACAGGGCGAGACAGACAAGGCGGTCGAAATGTTTACGCAGATTGTGACCCAGTATGCGGATTCCGAGCAGGCGGACAAGGCAAGACAGCAGCTCGCCGAGCTTGCGCCGGATAACCAGCAGGCTGCAGTTCCAGGTCAGTCCATCATCAGTCAGGGAGAGACTGCGGCGGATGAAACGGCAGCAGGCAGCGGAGCGGAGACGCAAGCGGCGCAGTAAGTACAAATATAATACGGCAGATAATTAAGAAGAAAAGCACTGTAAAGATAAAAACTTTACGGTGCTTTTTTGTGTAATAGGAAATTCCTTGGAATTCCCTATTACACAAAAAGGCACTAACGTGCCAATGATGCGCACTCGCGCGAAGCAGAAACATGCCGCATAAAAAATCGAAAAAGGGGGAATCCTGATATGGAACGAAATATATTTACATACGAAGCGATCGATTCGGCGCTGGTGATTCATCTGCCGAAGGAGGTAGATCACCATAACTGCCTGACACTCAAATATGAAACAGACCTGCTTCTGGCGGAAAATTATATTAACCGGATTATTTTTGATTTTTCGGGGACGGAATTTATGGATAGTTCCGGGATCGGTGTGATTCTCAACCGGTATAAGCAGATGGAGGGCAGCAGCGGCACGGTGGCGGTGTACGGGGCAGGCGAGCGGATGCGCCGGATTTTGCGGATCGGCGGCGTGTATCGTTTGGTACAGTCGTACCGGACGAGAGAGGAGGCACTGGATGGGAGACATTAAAGGAGAGATGAATATGTATGCGGATGATATATCTGTATCAGAAACGGAAGTGAAAGGAAAACTCAAAAAAATAAAAAATTCAGAAGAATACAGAAAATTTGAACAGAATGAACAGAGACAAGCAGAGAAGAATGGCACGTGGATGCACCTGGAGATAGACAGCCATTCATCGAACGAGGAGTTTGCCCGTGTCACAGCGGCAGTCTTTATGAGTCGGATGAATCCGACGATGGAGGAGCTGGAGGATGTGAAAACGGCGGTCTCGGAGGCGGTGACAAATGCGGTGATTCATGGGTATAGCGATGAAATCGGAATTATTTACATAGAAGCGCGGATTGAGGGAGAAGAACTGATAATTTCGGTCCGGGATGAGGGAAAAGGAATCCTGGATGTGGAAAAGGCGATGGAGCCGATGTATACGACAGACACGACCGGCGAGCGCTCAGGGATGGGCTTTTCGTTTATGGAAGCGTTTATGGATGAGGTCGAGGTGGAGTCCAAGGTGGGCTGCGGAACGTGTGTGACGATGAAAAAGCGAATTGGAAGGGGATATATGAATAAAGAGCAGGAAGAAAAAGAAACGGCAGAGTCCTATGGATAAAACCATCGAGCAGATCAAACGGGCACACCAGGGCGATAAGACGGCGCGGGAGGCGCTGGTAGAGGACAATCTGGGACTTGTATGGAGCATCGTCCGCCGCTTTGCGGGGCGGGGGTGTGAGACGGAGGACTTATTTCAGATCGGAAGTATCGGGCTGTTGAAGGCGATTGATAAGTTTGACCTATCATATGAGGTGCGTTTTTCGACGTATGCGGTGCCGATGATTGCGGGGGAGATCAAACGTTTTCTCCGGGATGACGGGATCATCAAGGTCAGTCGTTCCATCAAAGAGCAAAACCAGCGGCTCCGGGCAGCGCGGGAAGCGCTCTGCACGGCGCTTGGGCGGGAGCCGACGTTGGAAGAGCTGGCGGCGCAGATTGGAGTGAGCTGTGAGGAAGCTGCCGCATCGATGGCGGCGGACAGTCCGGTTGAATCGCTCTCTGCACCAGCCAGCGCCGGGGAAGAAACTGGTCTTCTGCTTCAGGACCGGATTGCTGGGGAGACAGCGGAGAATGAGGTTCTGCTTGACCGGATGCTTTTGGGAGATTTGCTGAAAATGCTCAATGGACGGCAGCGGGAGATCATTGTGCGGCACTATTTTTATGATCAGACACAGACTCAGATCGCGGCGCAGCTCGGCATTTCACAAGTACAGGTGTCGCGGATCGAGCGGAAAATATTAGGGCAGATGCGCGCAAAGCTGGAAGAAACATGAGAAAAAAGACAGGCTCATAATTCAGAATATATGAATGTGCATACTCCATTGAAAGACAGCCATACTACTGGATACAGGAACTTTTGGAGTTTCCAGAATACACAGGAAGGATGGAAAAAAATGACGGGAAATGTGAAAGTGACAATGAAAAAAAAGATGGGAATCTGTATCTGGGTCGGATGCATGATTCTGATTGTGGCAGCGCTCTGTCTCTGTCTGATGGTAGTGGGGCGGGACAGCGTCTACATTGACGGAACCTTCGTACAGCATTCCGGAGACAGCGCGGAGGCATTTTTGAGACCGGAGGCACAAACGGAGAAGGCAGCATTATGACACAGACGGTCTATCTGAAACTCAGCCAGATCACGCAGGTACATGAGAAAAATGTACCGCTTGCAAGCCTGGGAGAAGTTTATTGCAGTGAAAAAAGCGTGGAAAGCCGCTGCCGTGCGATGATCGTGAAGAGAATCCGCGGTGGCGGGAAACAGCGCGAAAGCCGTCTGGTTGGAAACGTCATGGAGATTATCCAGCAGATTGAACGGGAAATTCCGGGGACATCGGTGCAGAATCTGGGGGAGACGGACTATGTCATTCATTATCAGCCGCCGCGCCGTCAGGCGCTTGTCTGGCAGTGGTGCAAGACGCTGTTCGTCTGCCTGATTTGCTTTTTCGGGGCGGCATTTGCGATCATGACATTCAACAACGATGCAAACGTGCTGGATGTATTCAGGAAAATATATGAGATCACGACGGGGCAGGCGTCGGACGGAACAACGCCGTTGGAGGTCGGTTATTCGATCGGGCTTCCGGTGGGAATTTTGCTGTTTTTTAACCATTTTACTTCGTGGAAATTCAGTCTCGATCCGACGCCGCTGGAGGTAGAAATGCGCCTGTATGAGGAAAATGTCAATAAAACGCTGATTCAGAACGAGGAGCGGAAGGAGGATGACATCGATGTTTCTTAAAGAAGCGCTGCTTTTGCTGGCGGGGCTGGCGGCGGGAAGCACGGTGGCAGCAGGAGTCTACGCCTTTCTGGTGGTCATCGGCGTTTATCCGCGCCTGATTGGAAAGACGGCGACGGCGTCGAAGGGGAAAATCTTCTTGTATGAGACGATTATCGCGCTGGGAGGATTGTTTGGAAATGTGGTGGATTTATTTACAGAGAAAGTGAAACAGCTGACCGGGAGTTTTCTGAGAATAGCGTGGCCAGCGGCAATGCCGGAGGCAGAGTTGTGGCAGAAGGCAGCAGAAGGCGGTGGCAGAACGGGAGCGGGTGCTGGATTTCTGGTGATGCTTGGAAATGTCTCCGGACAGCTGCTTCTAGCGGCTGCGGGACTTTCCTGTGGTATTTTTGTGGGCTGCCTCGTCATGTCGCTGGCAGAGACATTGAAAGCCCTGCCGGTGCTGAGCCGCCGCCTGCGTCTGGCAGTGGGGCTGCCATATCTCCTTCTCGCGATTGCGGCGGGGAAATGTGCGGGTTCGCTGTATTATTTCTTATATGGAATTGGAAGACAGTAGAAGAGAGGAGAAACCATGGAAGCCAGAAAAGATCAATATGAAGCATATGTCAAATCGGTTACGCCCGTCCACAGTACATGGAAAAATGTGTTGATGGCGGGCATTTCCGGCGGGCTGATCTGCCTGGCGGCGCAGATCAGCACAAATTGTCTGGTTCAGACAGGCATGGAGGAGAAAACGGCGGCGCTCTGGACGATGCTGGGACTGATTCTGCTCAGCGTTATCCTGACAGGGGCAAATGTATTCCAGAAGCTGGCGCGCGTTTTTGGGGCTGGTGTGCTGGTTCCGATCACCGGATTCGCCAATTCAGTTGCATCCCCGGCGCTGGAATACAAGGCGGAAGGGCAGGTATTTGGTGTCGGATGCAAAATATTTACAATCGCGGGTCCGGTGATCCTGTATGGGATTCTGAGTTCGTGGGGATTAGGGGTTGTGTATTGGGGGTGGATGATGCTGACTCAATAATAAACGAAAAAAAGTCTCAATAATATAATAAGAATCTTTCTTGTTTTGTGAAAAATGAGGGTTTACAATCCGGAAATAAATACCTATAATAGCCATAGGGTAATCTGGCTGTCTGAACAATCAGATTTATCTCAGTCGAGAAGACTCCCACCTCTTCAGGTGGCGAGTAATGGCAAATTTGTCTCAG
>OLPS01001863.1_pt1 | contig 20728 bp, 16 predicted proteins | sample 1673071 | NCBI WGS metagenome assembly OLPS01 (sample SAMEA3136752, study PRJEB25190) | human gut metagenome | reverse complement strand
TCCATCCCAAGGAAAACTGCATTTTCCTTGCGCTGCTTTGCAGCTATCCTTTTGCCCGCTACCATAAAACACGCATGAAAAAGCCGATTGGAAACAGCAACATTTCCAATCGGCTTATCTTTTTGTTAGGCAGATTTCTTTTCAGCTAATGCCCGGACTTCCTCAATTGAAAGGTCGGTGTACTTTGCCACCTTTTCACAAGGCACACCATCTGCCAACATTGCCAATGCGTGTTTGACCGATGTTTCATGCTCGGTTTCATCCCGCATCTTTTCCATAGCTCTGCACATAGCTGCCACTCCCTTCGTATCTTCTTTAAAATAACGAACTCTCTGTGCCAAAATGGAATAATTCATATCCTTCGAGTTGGTACAGAAAAAGTCGTGCATCAGTTTTCCTAATGCGGTTTCGTCCTTGATTTGTGAGTTCACATAAACGATGTGCGCCTGATCGTTGAAGGCCGTTCCAGTTTCCCGAACTGTACGGTCAACATGATAAATTGGAAGGCCTGCCTTTAATACGTCATTTTCCGTGATAAAGATAACGTATGTTTCGTTCAGCGCATCGTAATCATCGCCCGCATCAGTCAGGTTTGCATCCAACAGACTACTGTTATACCGTGCACGTTTTTCACTCGCACCACGGTCACTGCGCTGCACCTCAATATTATATGCACGGTTTTCCCGATCCACTGCCAAAATATCCAATCGGACTGAACGGCCTTGCAGATTTTTGATGCTATACTGGCCGTGAACCTCTTTGACGGTCAAGTCATCACGTTTCAAGATGATCTGCAAAAGGAACTCAGCACAAGCACGTTCTTCAAACACCGCAGCCATGAAATCATCATCAATCAGACGTAGCCCACGCAACCGCTGCAAATCTTCTTCGTGTTTCCGTTCAAAATCCAATTCTTGTTGTGATTTTCTTTCCGACATTGGTTCACCAACTTTCTGCTTGCTTGTTCAAGCTAATAGTACCATAAATTCGTAATTTTTACAAGAGAACGTTCCGGATGTTATCAACGGGGGTGATGCCTATTCCATGTCCGCATTTCAAAATTACCATCGTCAAGCGCAGCCAAGGTCAGTCCGCCGTTGCCGGGGCCGCTTACCAGAGCGGCGAACGGCTGTTCAGCGAGTATGACCAGAAAACCAAATTCTACAACAAGAAGAAAGAACTTGTCCACGCCGAGGTCATGCTGCCGTCCCATGCGCCGCCCAGATTTGCAGACCGGGCAACGCTCTGGAACGCCGTAGAAGCCGTAGAGAACCAATGGAACTCCCAGCTTGCCCGGCGCATCGTGCTGGCGTTTCCGGTGGAAGTCCCAAAAGAGCAATATCTGAAAATGATTCGGGAATTTTGTCAGGAGCAGTTTGTTTCCAAAGGGATGATTGCTGACTTTGCCATCCACGACAAGGGAGATGGAAACCCACACGCCCACATTCTGCTGACACTCCGGGCAATGGACGAACACGGCAAGTGGCTTCCAAAAGCCCGAAAGGTATACGACCTTGATGAAAACGGCGAGCGCATCCAACTCCCCTCCGGAAACTGGAAGTGCCATAAGGAAAACACGGTGGACTGGAACGACCAGAAGTACGCTGAGGTCTGGCGGCACAGCTGGGAGACCATAACCAACCGCTATCTGGAAGCGGCTGGCAGACCGGAACGTGTTGACCTGCGCTCCTTTGAGCGGCAGGGCATCCAGCAGATACCGACCGTCCATCTCGGCCCCGCCGCACACCAGATGGAAAAGCGCGGTATCGAAACTTTTCTCGGCAATCTGAACCGGGACATTCAAGCCGCCAACAGCCTGATGCAGTCCATCCGCAGTACCATCCGTGGACTGCAACGCTGGATCGCAGACCTGACCGAAAAGAAGCAGCTTCTTCTGGGTGCTTTGGAAAAAGCGAAGGAGCCCACGCTGTCCGACCTGCTGGTAGACTACTTCAATCTTCGCAATGAGCAGCGCAGCGATTGGTCTGGCAAGGCAAAACTGAAATGCACTGTTCGGGACTTTGAGGAAATCAAACAGGCGGTGGACTACCTGAAAGCCCATTCGCTGAACACCGTTGAGGACTTGAACCAAGCCATTGACAGCTTAACCCAGACCGCCGCTCCTCTCCGCAGGCAGTTGAAGCAGAACGAAAAACGTATGCGGGCAATCGCCCAGATCAGGGATGCTGCCGCCGTCCATGCCAAGCTGAAACCTGTCCACGATACCTTTATCAAGAAAAACTTCAAGCTGACCAAGGATGCTTATGCCGCCCAGCACAAGGAAGAACTGGACACTTTTAATAAAACTGTCCGCACCCTGATGAAGCTGAACGGCAGCACAGCGGTGGATTTTTCGGCATTGGATGCCGAATTTTCTGCGCTGCAATCCGGCAGCGCAGAGCTGCGCACCCAACTGGAAACCTTGCAGCCGGACATCTCCGCACTGAAAAATATCCGCAAGTATATCGACATGGTGCTGAATAAGCAGCAGCTTTCCGCACCGGGCGGCAAGACCCCGGAGAAGGAATCGGTGCTGAAAAAGTTGAACGATAGCAAGGCAGCGCTTGAACAGAAAAAATCACAACCCCAGCAAAAGGCAACTGAACACACATTGTAAAAGGAGAAGCACAAATGAGCAAAACTATCACTCTGACCGAACATCGCCCCGCTGACGGACTGTTGACCATGCGAGTCAGAAACACAACTTACAACGTCAACATCTTTTTCAATCCGAATGCAAAGAGCACATTGGATACTCAAATGCGAAAAATCATCCAAAAAGAAGCGAAAGCTGGCAATTTTTAAATTTGCAGCAGCATCTTGATTTTTTATCTTGACAAAATGCAGCCCAACGGAACAATTACTTTGGAGAGAAAGTCCATATACAATTTTGCAGCATTTGAATCGTACTGATGATATTGCATATAGTCCATTTGCCACTTGCTGTATTTGCTCGGATCAAGAATAATGTTTAGCGGGAACACGTTCTGAGCGTATTCCTGAGATGCCGACGAAAGATCCAGCTCAACCTTTCGACCAAAATCTGAAGTTATTTTCCGATCCTTAGGAACCGAAATAATCGAATCCACCCGGTCAATCGTGCTGTTAACAGCTTTGGCCATATCAATATAGTAAAAGCGTTCTATTTCTTGCCCTTTGTCTGTTCTTGTTCTAACTGCCTTCTCACTAAAAAGTGAAGAATAGACAGATGTCAGTCTTTGTTGTCCATCCAGAATAAGTTCATCCGGTATCACCTTGTCTGCAGAAGGCGCCCCTTCAACAACTCGTGATTTGAAGTGAATACTCTCATTACCGTATTCCAGAAACATTGCTGCACCGACAGGATATCCATTTGTGATACTTGCAATCAGAGCTTTTATCCTACTATCGTCCCATACCCAGCCTCTTTGAAAATCAGGAAGTTGCGTTTTTCCTGTATGGATTGTGGCCATCAGGTCTGTGATTTTTCTATCATTCGTTTTCATAGAGCACGCCTTTCTTCACTCCACACCAAGTGCTTTAAACACCGCATCCTCTGCGCTGCTGTAGAAGATCAGATTGAAGCTACCCACCAATTCCGGTGGAACAGTCCCCAGATCAACGGCACTTGAAATCGGCAGCAGAACCTTCTTTGCACCGCTATCGAGGCAGACCTGCAGGCTGTTTGCAAGCTCATCTACCTTCAAGATTGTTCCACTGATGCTGATCTCGCCCAGAACTGCAAGGGTACTGACCGTGGGACGACCAAGGGCAATGCTGCACAATGCAATCAAGGTGGGCAGTGCCAGCTTTCCTGTCATACCGATGCCCTGAAGATCCTGATAGTTGATGATGTAGTCCTTAGATGCCGTGCTGATGCCACCGCTGATGCGGTTTCCATTTGCTTTCAGGAAGTTAAAGGCTGTGTTGGTGGATTCTCTGCAATCACGGTCACTGCCAAGACCGGTGCGCTCAAACTTTCCGCTGCCCGGCAACATCTGACTTTCCAACCGGAATACACCGATCATGCCGCTTTTTCCACGCGAAACAGTGTAGATCTGTCCCGGATTGCACATTCCATCCGGAATCAGCTTGCCGCCGCCCTGTTCGGGAACCGACACAAACTTTTCTTCAAAGGTATCCAGATCAATGTAGCTGAAATTCACATCGTAGAACTCCATACCACCCAGCTTTTTCAGTTGCTCTTTCACTCGACGGCGCATTTCCAGCGCAAAGACAAGGATTTCCTCCAGTTGCTCTTTGGTAAACTCACCGTCCGGGTACAGCAGCTTTACATAGCCGCCTACGATCTTACGCACTGCGATCGTATCACGCTGATTCAGATTTTTACCAAGGCGGAAATACTTATCTAGTGCATCGCCGTACTGCTCCTTACGCAGTTCCCGGATAAACTCAGCAAGATAATCCGTGATGAAGCCGTAGTCGTTGGTGAAATGCTCCGGGCGGAATTTTGGGATCTCCCAGCCGGGAATGTAACAATGCAAGCGATCCAAAAATGCAGTGTCTGTTCCCATTTCAGGCGGGAACGGGTCAAACAGGCTGGAGGTTTTTAGCAGCACATCCACACTCTGGTTAATATTTCCCACAAAGACCATCGAGGCCGAGGCTGCCTTTTCCTCTTTGCCGCGGGCAAAGGAGCCGGAAGCCATATAGTCCTTCATGATCTGGATGCCGTCTTTGTCCTTAAACTTGATACCAGCAACCTCATCAAAAGCCACACAGTCCCACAGACCCACTAAACCAACGGTCTTTCGTCCCATGTTATAGAATAGGTTTGCCACAGTCGTCTGTCCACCGGATACCAGAATGCTGTTGGGGCTGATTTCCTTATAGATATGGGACTTACCGGTGCTGCGAGGTCCAAGCTCGCAGAGGTTGAAGTTGTTCTCCACCAGCGGCAACATACGAGCCAAAAGGAGCCATTTCTCCCGCTGGTTCAACTGCTCCGGCTCATAACCGCAAGAACGCAGCATTACATCCATCCACTCGTCCTGCGTGAAGGCTTTACGCCCGGTGCGTACTTCCTCAATATCGATATGAGGCATCTGGATGGGGGTCAGCTTGCGGATGCTGATAGGCGAAACATCCTTCTGCTTTTTCTGCCGGGGTTCGCTATCAAAGTCCTCTATTCCAAAGCTGCTGTCACCTTCGGATTCATATTCCAGTTGAACGATGCACCAGATGCCGCCGCAGAGCAAACGGTCATATTTTTCCGGGTAGTCGTCCGTAATGGGCACATTGGAGAGTCCCAGATTGGAAAACTCCGCAAAGAAGCAGTCTTTCTTGATATCCAGATGCACAGTCACCATATCAATAATGGTGTGGCTGCCGTTCCGGCGCAACTGAGAAAGCACCTTCTGCGCCTCATCCGGGCGCACAAAGTTATCTGCCAGAATATGCTTTACGTTCTGCACGCCCTGCTCGATGATCTCCTCATCGTCCGAGCTGCAATACTGCCCCAGCAGAAACTCCAGCACATAGACCGGTACGTTGGCACCTTCCTTGATCTTTTTGGTCAGATCCTTGCGGACGATACGACCATCAAAGTTTTCCCGCAGTTTCCGGCGCAGTTCTTCCCGGTTTCCCTCTGCTGCCTGATCCATCATTAGCATACGGTGTACCCGCCTTCCTTTTTGTTAGAATCCAAAGCCAAAATCGTCTGCAAAGGCAATATCCATCATCACCGGATGCCGCCACTGTTCCAGACCTGTATCCTCATCGTAGACCACAAGATAATACTGCTTATCCTTGTCGTACTTCTTGTTCTTAAAGGTAAAACGCAGCCGGAAAATGCGCTTTTGTGCGCTGAGCTCCCGGTTGTCTGCCACATAGGTGTTTTCGTTGGAGATCTTCTCGTTGTCCTCCGAGATAAAGAACACCCGGTACTTTGCCGGTTTCACAGTATCGCTGACGGCTTCCGACTGGACAAAATCCATGGAGGTGATCAGATTCGTGATCTTGTGGAGAATGCTGACCAGTGCGATCTCTGCATTCTTGGTCTCCTGATGTCCACGCTCCATTTTGATATCCAGCACTGGCACCAGCATCTCCTGCGGCGAGGAGCCGCCGTGGACGTAGTTGGCACCGCCGCCAGCAACCTTGAACACGTTGCTGCTGACCGGGTAGGAAACCACCTTGGCATCCTGGTTGCCCAGTACTGTGCCCATGCTCATGTGCCCGATGCCGTCATCCTGAAGCGGAGCAGCGGACACCACAAAGCGGCGGTTGACAAAAGCATTTTCCATGCTTTTGCCTGCGATTTTCTCGCTCTCGGACAGCTTATCCCGCTTATAGATAAAGCCGTGGTCTGCCGTTACGATAAAGTGATGGGTATTTCCGCTGCCATTGATGCGGCGGATCAGATCCATGATCTCCTGCACGGCTTCCTCACAGGCGTTGAACACCTCATCCTCGGTGTTGGGCTTGTCGCCACGGGCATCGATCTGGTTGTGGTACACATAGATGACCTGCCGCTTGGTAAGGACATCCCGCAGGTCTGCCACCTTCATGCTCTTGATCACGTCAAACTGGATGCAGACACTGTCCGGCACATAGCTTTGCAGCACCTGCTGACGCCCTGCCAGCGTATCGCAGAGGGTGCCATCCACCAGAACCTGAAAGTCATCGGTCATTTCCAGCGTGCGGTGCGGGAGAAGCGCAGCCATGCCCAGCCGGGTGTAGGAGGGCAGCACGCCCAACTGCACGTTCAACTGCGCCGAGCACTTGGGGTCATCTTGCATCCGGGCAAAAAGCTCCTGCCCTACCTCATACCGCATGGCATCGGAGATAATGACCACGGTACGCTCCTTGGCGTAGCGCAGGTTAGCGTTGTAGAAATCCCGCTGCAAGGGCAGCACTGCCAGAGCTTCCTCCTGCTGGAGAGCCTCGTTCCATGCCGGGAGAAGAGTGTCAAGATATTCGTTGGTGTAGATGTTCTCCACCAGCTCCCGCAGCGGCTCAAAAGCTTCGGTGTTTTCCAGCTTGTCGTAATAGAAGTAGAACTTCCGGTACTGCTGGTCTATCTGATGATCTGCGGACAGATACCGGTCCACAATGGCTTTGAAGCCCTCGGCGCTGCGATAGTTTGCCGCCTGCACCATGCAATAGGCGCTTTGCAGCAACTGGTAGGTCTTGTCGGTCTTTCTGCCAAAGTGCATCTTGGCACGCTTTTCGCACACCTCCGGGATGGTCAGCTCGTTGAGCTTTGCCCCGGTATCCTCGGCAAGGAGCCGCCCCATCAGCCACTTGACCAGCACCTGATCCACTGCAAGGAAGGTATCGCACTCCACCAAATCATCGGCACGGCAGCCGGAGAACGCCTGATAGACGTTCAGCCCCTTTGCCACATGATCCGAAAGTTCATCGTACTTATCCCGGTAGAGGACGCTGTTCATCAGGCTGTCGAGGAAGGCAATGATGTTGCCTGCCTTGTAGGAGACAAAGGACTTCCACGCTGCAGGCAGCTCCGCCTGCACATAGCGGGCGGTATAGGTGACGAAAAGGGTCACCAGCAGCCGTTCCAGCGTGGGTTTTACGTCCGTATAGCCAAAATGCTGCTCGCACAGCCGCCAGAAGGACGGCAGCAGATCGTACTGTTCAAACTGCTGCAAGTAGGCATTTTCCGACAGGCTGCTCTCAGTGAGCACGATACGCACCACCTCTTCAAAGGAGCAGGTGCGTGCTTTGCAGATGGCGCTGAGCAGCCCGGTGAGGATGTTTTCCTCGTTGAAGTTCTCGATCTCCAGATCGTAGAACCGCTGGGTGCGCTTTTTATCGGCAAAGAACTTGATGTGCTTTTCGAGGATAGGCTTGTACTTTTCCTCAATGCCAAGGTCTACCGACAGCAGTGAGGCACGGTCGGCAAAGAACCGCCGGGAGTACAGCAGGGTGTCCTCCAAGTGGTTTTCCCGCACATCGGGCTTGGGGAACGGGGCGTAGACAAGGTAATTGGTGGTGGTGTCCACCCGTTCCAGAAAGTATTTGGTATAGAACTGGTTATCGGGCTGGAGGCGGTAGATCTTTGCATTTTCCAGCTCCACGTTTTCCAGATCCTCGGCAAAGTCTGCCTTATCATCGTACCAGAACACCAGCTTGCGGGTATCGCCCACAAATTCCGCATTCAGGCGGTCAATGATCTGTTTCAGGTTTAATTCGGCCATATATTTGTCCTTATTTTTTATTGTTCAACAGGCTTTTCTTGTAAACACATCGTTTGAAACCGCAATTCTGAATCTCGAATCATAATCTGCCGAATCATTTCCCGTTCCATACCCATCTGTGAAAACCAAATCATTATAATAAGTGCCTTAAGAACGTTAAGCGTATCATACATCTGATCCGATTCCAAAACATCAGTTGGTTCAGTTTTATAGTGAGAGAAATAATTACGTGTTGCAACGATTTTATGAATAAAGATTCGTATAGCTTCTTCATTGCTGATTTCCTCAGCTAGGGGATGCTTTCTCGCATGTGACAACACATTTCGAGCATTAAGTGATATGATATTTAAGTATCGGTCATCTAAAGATTTGATTCTATCATCGAGACTTTTTCGGCCTAAATATCCAGAAGCTATCCAAGACGCAATCATTCCGGCATGCGATGCGTTATACTTCCAATCTGGAACGACCTTTTCCAACGCTGACGTAAACAATGCTTTTCCATCTTCCGAGAAAATCAGTTTTTTTATTTCTTTTTCAACTTGATTGATTGCTTTTCTTACTTCTTGGCTGGTACCTTCATCTTTTGATACTCTCAAATCATAGCCTTCGAGAATCCGTATATACTGAACCAAAATATCTTCCAGAAACATATCCTTACGGTTATTTGCTGAAAAATACATTCTTCTTATAAAGCTAAAGGTTTCATCATGATAGAATGCATACCAACGCTCAAAGAATTCTTGAACTTGATAATTCATTCCGCCAAATGTTGTCCGCTTTTGATCTGTCATTCCCATAGTTCTTAAATTATAGGAATAATCTCGATTTATATAGAGCCACCCTCTGCATCTTTGGTTTTCTTTTACAAGTCTCAAATCTTCCACATCAGAAACATGCCCAATCATCAAACCAAAAAATTGCATTACCGCTCTGACATCCGCCAAAACTCTATTAACATCGCAGGATTCAGAATATATGATGAAAAGTCTTGGTTGATTTTTCAATATAAAAGTTGTTATATCATTTTTGTCCAGATATTTTGTAAAGCTTTCGCTTTCAAATTGAATTTCTATATGTGGGTTATTGTCGTGCAATATAATTGGTGGGGGGTTAATTTCTTCTGCAAACAGCTCACCTGTTTCAGTAGCACTGTACTGGACAGTCGGCACTTCAAGCCAGTCAACCAGCTCCGGTATTATAAAGGAAGCTTCCTGAATTCCATCAATTATCATTCCCTGTTGAAAATCACAATTCTGTTGAAGAACACAAGTCACGGCATATGCGGCTGCATTATCAATTGTTCTGTATTTTCCTGTTCTCCATTGGCCTCTGGTAAATACTTTATACTTGTGCTCTCCATCATATCCAACAAATGCACATGGAAAGACCTCTTTACAATTTCTTGAATAAAATTCGATACTATTCCCATCAATTATAAGTTCACCAACTTCAGCAGACACATCCGGCTTTCCATCGACCGTCCAAGTTGCTATATGCCGTTCCATTGTAACCTCCATCATCACTATATTGATTATTTCTTCTCTTTCGCCATGATGTTCTTACTATCGGCCAGTACCTCGTAGAACTTGCCATCGGCGGCGGTCTGGAGCTTGCGGTAGTTCACCTTCACGCCGTCGTCGAGGTCCAGCGCAATGCGAGAAAGTGCCAGATGGCTGATCTTTTCGTCGTAGTCCCGGCACTCCTTCAACTGCTTGGTCAGCTTGTCCTTGCGCTTGGAGGCGGCAGCGGCTTCACGGGCGTTGGTGGTGTGGTCCATCATGTCCTGCATCCGGTTGATTTCGGATTCATACACACGCTGCATCTTGTGCAGGTAATCCACACGCAGGGTGCCAATGGTATCCGGGGTGTAGCGGTGGAGGTAGACCAGCGCCTTAAAGCCGTTCTGCTTGCCGCTGTCGAACAGCCAGTAAATAGGCCGTTTGCCGGAGCCGGTGACCGAGTAGGTCTGGCAGTGATCCTTGAAAAAGTCGTTCACAAAGTAGTTGCGGATGACCTCCCGGCTGGTGGTGCCCTTATTGCCCAATGCCTTGGCAATGTAATCTAGGTTTGCTTCCAGCGTATCCGCACCGTACACCGCTTTCAGCCAGTCGCACAGGCGGGCGACAATATCATCGTCCAGATATTCTTCATCGGTGATGGGAATAACATTATCTTTGTCCGGGAAGAACATCTCATCTACCACAACCCCTTCATTGCGGTATGCACGCTCCAGTTCCTCTGCCGAAACCGTTCCGGGACGGTCATTCAGCTTGTCCACAAACGCCTGCAAAGAATACGGCTCTCCTGCAAAAAGCAAACCATCCTTATAAATAGAGTAGCGGCCAAACATACAGCCCACCGCATAGCTGAGCAGGCTTTTAATGTCCCGCTGCAAGTCGGCTTTGCGCACGGTCACATCCTTATCTTCCACTTCCGGGGTCAGTTCATCCTGCAAGCCGTAAATATCAATAAAAATGCGGTTCAGCTCTTCCTCGTTGGCTTTCAGTTTGTTAAAGCGTTCGTTACACTGGCCCTGCCACAGCAAATAGCAAATTTCCAGCGGGCAGCTTGCCTCCGGCAGGTAACCGTAGTAGTAGTCCATAGCAGCAGCCGTACTGGTAGCATCCCATAAACCTTTGCTCATACTCACAAGGGGGTGGGTGGTAAAATCCCAGCTTGTTTCAAAAGAATCCCAATCAAGTCGGCAGATATCAACAGAATCTTTACTATATTCATCCACCTCTGGTGTAAACATCTGTTCGTAGTATGGTATCCGCTTTAAGTCTCCAACCTGTGTTGTTATAGTCGGATTGATGATTTTAATATACTCGTATGCAACCTTTGAATTCAGCAAAGCTAGTAAGGCATAATATTGATTTTCTTTGGGAAATCCGCAAGAGCCTTTGACATCAAAAAGAAATCCTTCATCACAAGCTCGGGCATTAAAATAAGCCGATGTAATGTCACCCCACGTCAGGCATTTTTCAAGTATAAATGAGTCATAGTTGTTTTTGCGCGATTGAACTCACCATGACGAGCCCAATTTACAACATACGCATTATTTCCATACCACCTATGAAAGTCACCGCCCTTATTATACGGAAACCATTTTGTGATTCTTACGGTTTCATCATCACATTTGTGTGCCTTCAATGCCAGCGATTGCGCATTCACTTCCGTCCATATACGCAAATAAATTTCATTATTTCCAGTGGTCATGCCAGACACAATTTCGCACAATTTTCCCAGATTCGGTTGATTAACAAAAGAATCAAAAACAGCCTTCGGAACCCAATACGCCACCGGTGCACCCGGAATCTTTGCAAAATTATCACTGTACTGCTCAAAATAGTAACTACAATCATGGTTGTTAACTGCTTCAAGGGTTTTCTGACGCTGAACCTCCATACCGCCACGGAAATCTGTCAGTCGCAGATAACAGCCTTTTTTCGCAATATAGCCTTTTCTGAATGCAAATGTACAAATTGGAACGGTTGCTTCTTCAAAAGCCGAGTATTCAAACTGAATCAGCGTTTCAATCGTTGTATTCACATACAGATATTTCCGCATTTTCTCATAACTCTGAATGAACATCCATACATACGGAGTGAGGAAAGCGCAATATCCGTTTATTCTCGTCATGGTAGAACATTTGACCACAAAAGCTGAGAACATATCGCTCTTATAGTCTGCATAATTATCTTGCACAAAACTATTGAGTTTGGCATTCATCTTACTCATGCCAGCATACGGCGGATTCGTAACCGTGACCCAATACTTCCGTGCCATAGTCTCGCCAAGGTCGATGAGTTGTTTTAACTGTTCTTCGGTCTTGTCGATACCAATACTGTCCACTGACAACTGACCACTATCCACTGAATCCCCCACAAACCTCCGCAGCAGCTTCCAATCATACTCCGGCACATTGAGGATGGAGCCGTACTCCTTGGCATCGGTGAGGATATCCAGCAGACCTTCCAACTGCATTTTGGCGGTGTTCTTTTCCAAGTCCGAAAGGCCCGCCCCAAAGAACTTGAGGTGAGCCCGGTTGATGGAGTTGCTTTCCTGAATGGCGTGGACGTGGCAGGTGTTTTCGCCGTTGAGGATGCGGCGGTTGTACTGCCGTGCCTTCATCATCACGGCAAAATAGGCAAGCTGATAGGCACGGTCGTCAATGTCCAGACCGTAGAGGTTGTGTTCCAGAATGCTCTTGGCGGCATCCCGCTGGCTGTAACCCACGCTTTCGTAGATCTGCATCAGCACGTCAAAGGCATAGACCAGAATATGCCCGGAACCCATACAGGGGTCGATGAGGGTGAGGTCTTCCGGGTTCAGGGCGGCGTACTCCTTGCGGATCGTCGCCAGCTTTGCCTGCACCTCTGGCTCCTGCGGGGCTTCGTCCAGATAGTACTTCCAGTTTTTCCGCAGGTCGCTGTCCGGGTGACCCTCCACCCACAGGCGGCCAAGGCTGTTTTCCACCATGTAGCGGACAATCCAATCCGGGGTGAACAACTGGGTCACTGCCGGGATCTCCTCTTTGGTGATCTTGCCGTTTTTGGCAAATGCCGCCGCCTTGGGCTCGGTGTTGTAGTACTGGTACAGCCAGCCGATGATCTCCACCTGACCGCCCTGCTCGATGTTGAAGTCCTTTTCCGGGATGTCGTGGGTCAGCTTGTACACCACGCCCTCCTGATCCACCACCGAAAGGTTCAGCAGAACTTCGGTGTAGTCGGTGGTCTTTTCAAACAGACCGGGCAGAATCTCATTCAGCGCATTGCACTGCTTGATGAACAAAAAGCGGAACAGCTCGTCCAGTTTGTTGTCCTGCTTCCACTGGATGATCCGGGCTTCTTCCTCGGCGGTAAAGGACAACTCGGCATCAAAGGTGGTGGTGACCAGATCCGGCTCCACCTTGCCACTCTCGGAGCTAAGCACTCGCAGGTGGGAGGGCAGATAGTCGTTGACCTCCATGAACCGCACAGCGATCAGGCGATTGAACCATGTATATGCCACTTCCTCCATAATGTACTGGTAGGCGGTGGCGTAATCGGTGTCAGCCTCCTTCTCCCGGATGGCGCTCACAAGCTGCCGCCGCTGCTTGATGGCCTCGCCTGCCACCAGATACGGCTCCGCTGCGCCAATATCGTAGAATTGGGCATCCAGCGTGCTCTGGGGCAGAGGGTCCGCAATGCCCTTTTCGGTAATGCCCATCAGTCCGGCACGGTAGCAGATATCTGCGATCAGCTTGTTCCGTGCCCAGATGGCAAAGTTTTTAATGGCTGTTTTGTTCATCATTCCATCCTCATATTATAAGTTTCCGATAAACAGTTGTGCTTGTTGGATCAGTGCAGTCCAATCTTGGCTGGTAACCACTTTTGCTGCTACTGTAACTGCCACTTTCATGCCAAAATCGCTAAAGAATTTCTGAACGCCATTTAAGGCTTTCTGCATCCGGTTCTTTTTAGGTGTGGGAGACTGAATCTGCTCCTGCAATGATTCGAGATCATCCTTTACACTGTCCACTTCTTCAGTGTCAACATCCTTGATTGCAGGCAGGGATGAGATAATTTTTTCAATCAACCCGTTCAAATCTTCACCGGAGACACCATTCTGATTGCTTATCGCCATCGTGCCCTGACCCTGCTGGTAGAAAGAACCTGTTGAATTAGTGATAGTGTTATTCACAACAATTGTTGGCTGCGGCGTTCCCTGCATAATAATCATCCTCTTTTCAAGTTCTCCTACGACGTAATCCACCAAAGGTTCAACAACGTTTCTACAGAAATTCCGGATATAATCTTCTATTTTGTTGCTCCTACAATAGTAACCAAGTGCTTGCCTCTCAACATCTCTGTTTTCTTCGTTAATGATATACCACATATAATCATATATGGCTTTTATGTGCTGGTTACGATCTTCTGGAATCTTAACTTTCATCCATCCTATTCCCGAAGTAAAGCACTCATTAAAATCGTAATCCACATTATCGATCGCAGTATGCACAATTTCATGAATCGTAGGATTTTCCTCGATGTACTTCATCAACCGTACAAGGTTGACACTTGCGTTCTCTCGATTGCTATTCATCAGATTGCTCGAATAATCTCGAAAATCTTTGCTTGTTAGTTGAAGTTCTTGATATTCCGTCATGTGTTCACCCCACAATATGGGCAATATACCAGTGTATTGCCAGTAACATAAAGTACCTTTACATGATGCTTGCAGCTCTTACATTCAAAGGCTTCTTCCGTCCCCTCATGGCTATACAGTTCTGAAAGTTCCTTTTTCTTCAGAGGTTTATACGTCATTTTGATTATGCCATGATGCCCATTCATCGATTTGGCCATTTTTCCAAAAGCCTGATTAAATTGCTCTACTGCATAGTTGTGCACAATTTTCTCTGCCTGTTCTATTACCTCTTGCGGTAGGAATTCATCAGAGTCACTGTTCAGTCCACAGTATGGGCAATAGATTTTGTCCAATGTTCCTTCGTCATTCTTTACTTCATCAGCTCTCAAGCCAAACGATGAACCACAAAATGGGCACTCAAAGGTGACATATCCCTCTCTGTCACCTTCCATAGTTATATCAAATGAAATTTCTGACATATACACCTCACAGTTCCACATTCACGATGGAATCATCCGCGATCTCTTTCAGCAGGTTTTCCCGCAGGGCAGACAGGTACTTGTCCACATCGGCTGCATTTTCCAGCCGCCAGGACGCTGCCCGTGCCACCGTTTTGATAGAGAGATTCTTGGTGGTACGCACCTTGACGGCAGGCTGCTGGACCTTCGGCTGCGACACGGTGACGGTCTCGCCACGCTTGCGGGCTTCCTCTGCCAGACGCTTCTGTTCTGCTTCTGCCTGTGCAAGTGCCTGCTGTGCCAAGCGGTTGTCCTCGGCTACCATTTCGTCCAGCAGGCGGATCTTCAGCGCATCGGACTTATCCTGATAGCTGCGCAGCACCGACACATTGTTGCAGTGCACGGCACCGTCCAGCAGCTCCTCGAACCGCTCCATGTAACCACTGTGCTTTGCGTCCTTGTAGGGCTTGTCGTTCAACACCTCCAGCACACGGTTGCGGTCGTCCTTGATGGCCTTTACCACCGGTGCAGACTCCTCTTCCAGAATCTCGTTGTACAGGGTCATGAACTTTTCCCGCAGCTCCGGCAGCTTGGGGATCTCACGGTAGGGTGCTTTCATGGACACGATGCTGCGCATCTGCCGGACAACATCTTCCAGTGCGGTGTTCACGATATAGGTCTTGCTGTCATCGTAAATGCCCAGCATATCCAGTGCACGGCGGAAGATCTGCTCCTGCTCGCTGTTGGGGCTGAAGAATTTCTGCACCGGCTCAAAATCCTCGCCAAAATCCAGCAGCTCGTCCTGCCCATCGCTGACTTCCTTGAAAAACTCCAGCGGAGCGTTGATCTGCAGCAGGCTGCTCATCAGCTTTTTGCCCTCGGCAAGGACCTGCCTGCCGGGGTAGGCGTAAAGCTGATACCGGGGCTCCAGACGGTCGATGGAGGTGATGGTGCGCTCGCAGTAGTGCCGGAACTCGGTCATCATGGTGTCCTCGTCCTCTGCCGTGGGCAGCACGTTGAACAGCTCCTTCATAATGGTGCGGACAGCCTTTTTCTGCTTCTCCGGCACCCGGACACGGACCTCCATCAGCAGCTTGTCCACAAACTGCTTTTTGGTGATGTAGCCCACAAGCTCTTCCTCGGTGCGGTTGTTGGCGTTCACGCTTTCGCCGTTCACCGTAAAGGCAAGGTCGCCCCGTTTGAACAGCCGCGCCACCAGCCACTGCACATCGTCCTCCACAAAGCCGTAGGGAGCTTTCATGAACCGATCCTTGATGGTTTTCATGGAGGTCTTCATGTGCATCCGAGAGTTGCCGCCGATAAATTGCAGAACGTCATCCAGCGCATGGACATTTGCCTCAGAGCTGTCCTCCAAGGTGAGGGAGAGCTGGTTGCTGCTGCGGAACAGCTTGCGGATGTCGGTCTCGCCCATGGGGGCGGTAATGTAGGACAGTTTATGGTAGACCGTCTGCACCAGACGACCGATTGCCTCGTTGATGCGGCTGTTCACTTCCTTGCCGGAGGTACGCAGCACATCGCCGTTTACATAGATGGTAGCATCTTTCAGTGCCTCGGTCAGGTAGAGCTTGGCGTTGCTGTTGCGCTCCCGCATCTCCACTCGCTTTGCTTCCTTGATGGCCTCGTATTTTGCAAGCTGCACCGAGGTGTTTTTGCGCAGGAAGCGCTCGATCTTCAGGTAGGCGCGCATTTCGGTCAGGAAAGAATCATCGTTGGGCAGTGCCACCAGCACTTCCTTGCCCTGCCCGGAGATCATCCGCAGGGTAGAGTCCTCCACGCCGCCCTCATACCACGGGGTCAGCACACGTAGCCCGATATCGTAGCTTTGATTTGCCTTGTAGGGGCGGTCATCCACCATCTGGTTGAACGGGAAGGTGTATCGTCCGCCGAATGCCGGATACTGGTACTTTTTGCTGGGGAAGATGTCCTCAAAGATCATCTCAGCGATCTTCGTGATGACTTCCGGCATCTCCACGTTTTCTTTTTCGATCTCGTTGTTGATCTCCTGCTCTTCATCGGTCAGGAACACATAAACGCTGCCGTTTTTCTGGATCAGCATCTGGCGCATCAGCACCTTCAGGGCTTCCTCTACCTCTGCTTTCAGAGCAAGGCGGTCATCGTCGATGTTGGAGATCATCAGGCTGGTGATGTTGTCCACATTTGCCTCGATCTCCACCACATATTTGATCAGGAACAGGGTCTTCAGCACGTTGATGGCAAAGACGTCCTTTTCCTTCTTTTCCGGGTTAATGTAGCTGTTATCGTAGGCACGAATGATCACACTGCTGTGGCTGTGATCAAGGAAGTTTTCCAGTGCATCGTAGAATTTATGGAACGGTACGATGGCACCGGTTTCTTCGTTCATGAGCTGCATGGCAGACTCTTTGAACAGTGCCAGCATAGAGCGCTCACCCTCGGACAGATGCTTACCGGATGCACCGTGGGTACGGATGCTGGTCAGCACACTTGCCAGAAGGTTGAACTGATAGGGCACAAAGGGGTACACCTCTGCAAAATCCTCCGCATTGGCATACAGCTTTTTCTCCACACCGTCGTTGAAAACAATGAGGTTCTTGATGATGGTACCCTTCTGGTCGTAGATCAACCGCAGGCTCTGGGCTGCGGTGTCAGTCTTTTCCAGAATACGTTTTTTGATAACGGCATCCACGTTTGCGGAAGACAGAGACAGACGGGTATCAAAGCGACCCTGAATCTTGGAGAAATCGTTGCCCTTCACCTTGGTGATGGAGTCGATATCCTGCTGAGAGGTCACAATGACCCACGCCTTGCCCTGACATTCCTTGCCCAGTTCCTCGGTCACAGTCTGGAGGTTCAGCATCAGCTTGGAGTCATCGCCGATATACTGACCGATCTCATCCACCAGAAAGACAACATGGTGGTTGCTGCCCTTCTTATCCAGATAAGCCTTCACACGCTTGGCAAAGTCCTCGATGCTGATCTGATAGGGCTCCGTTGCCTTTTCGCACCAGTTGCGGGCTGCGGGCTCGCTCATAAAGCCCATTTCCACAAGGACAGCCACAACTTTATCCTGAATAAAATCAAATTCGTGTCGAGACTCTTCCCATGAATGACCGTGCTTTTCTAAAAATCTCTTTTTGAATTCCTTCAAACGTCCTTCTTCTGTAAGGTGGCGTTCCAAATCCGCAAGATAAGGTATTGACCCGCAGAAGCCCTGCATTTCATTGAAAACTTTCAAGAATACATTGACAATAGCATCCTTATTTTCTTTTCCATCAGATTCACTCTTGGAATCAATGTTGAACAGAATTACATCCGTTGGCGTGTCTTCTGCCAGCTTCATATCTGCCAGAACCATCTGGTTTGTGATCTTTTTATCGTCGATGAAAAAATCCAGTGCGTGCTTGTCGCCCACCTGCTTGTTTTCCAGCAGATAGGACAGGATCTTCAGAAAGTGAGATTTACCGCTTCCAAAGAAGCCGGAGATCCATACGCCCATTTTCGGCGTGGTGCCCAGAATACCTTTTTTATAAGCCGCAAAAAAATCCGCAAAGTGCCGCTGCAGTTCACGAGTCACCACATACTCTTCCAGTTCCTGTGCAACATTGGTCTCTGCGCCCTGACCGACTACGATAACACCCTGAAGTTCACGGTCGATCTCCTTACGGAACATCTCCTTGATCTGCATAGCTACTATATCCTCCCTTTATTTCACCAGCCGGAATGCCCGGTAATAGTTATCGTCCTTGATCTCGTTGAACAAGATCAGTTCCTGTTCGTTGTAGGTGCCCGGAAAGAACATTACGACCGGGCAGCGGACAAATGCCTGATGCAGGTTGTTCAAAACCTTATGGGACCGCAAAATCGGATAGCACTTTCCGATACCCGTCAAAAACACGATGGCGTTCTCCGGCGTATGTTCCTTGATATACTGCACGATGAGGCTGTCGTTGTCATTGATCTTCATGGCGTTGGTAACCGCTTTGGTGATCCGCTCCATCCCGTTTTTCTTTTCAAGGTCATAACACTTTTCCAAAAAGCGCTTCTTCTCCAGAAAATCAATGATGACATCGTAGAGATCAAATACCACCAGATCAAAGTCATCATCGCCACGGGCATTTTTGCCTTTCATATACTCGATTCGAGCACGAACTTCCAGCTCTTTTTCCGGTGGATAGTCGAAAACCCAGTAGTTCACCTCGTTGGCTCTGCCGGTTCCTTTGCGGAAGGACGTTTTCCGGATTGCCGCTTCCATCTCATCCAGCCGGTCGCTCAGGCATCCATTCACAGTTTCCATCTTATCTTACCCCCGTAAGCGCATTGACCATAATGGCATATCCATTGTCTTGCAGCCAGCGTTCCAGCGCAATGTCCAAAATCGGGCGCAGGATCTTGCGTGAGCTGCCCTTGTTTCCGTCCAGCATTCCTGCCTCGTAGAGCTGCGTTTTGTATGCCGCTCCCAGCCGATGCAGCGTGTAGTCCTGAAAGGCTGCTACTTTCTCGCTTTGCGCCTGCTTGTCCTTGAAGAACACCCGAATGTCCGCATCAGTCAGTTCGTCCACTCCAAGGATCATCTTTTCCCGCACAACTTCGTACACAAAGTCAAAGAAAAGCGTATCGTGTGCAAGTGCTGCTACCAGCGCAAACATCTTCTGCGTTGCAATATCGCTGCTCAGGAAAACCGGGTAAAAGCTGGGGTCCAGCATCTTTATGCGCGCCGTAACGGTAGAGTAGATCATCTGTGCCCGTGCCTTTGTGGATGCGCTGTAAATATTCTCTTGCTCGTTTAGCAGTTTTATTTCCGAAAAGCTCTTGCCCTCTGCCAGCAACTGGACCGTTTTCCGAAACTCAATAAACCAGAATGAAAATTTCACGGCTCCTGCACTATATGGTTTTCTGTTCATCTATATCTTCTCCATTTTCATTCTTCGATTTAATGTATTTTCCGCTCTTTACTCTAGCATCTTTTGGTTTTGGAGCATCTGCAGGAATGATCCACTGGTGCCCAACACGCTGTGCTCCTTCGATGCGGCCTTCTGTACACAAGGTCTGCACTCGTCTTGCACAAATGCCCCATTTTTCAGAGATTTGTTTAATTGATACGTATTCCATAGTAACCCTCAACATCGTTCATTCACGGATGGTGGCGGTCTATAACAAACCATTTTTATTTTACTCCAACAAACGAACGAAATCAATGCAAAGGTCTTACAAATCTCGGAATGGTTTTTTATGTCAAATACACCTTTCCCACTCGTTCAACAATAAGCGTGGAGTCTCTTTTCAAGGTTCCGCTCCTATTGTTCGAAATATAAATGCTGTTGTTTTCTTCCCGATAACGTTCATGTTTAACTAGAGCTAAAATTGGCTGAATACCGACTGAAAGGATGCATTGTTGTGGCAAACTGCGCAAGGCTGACATCATGCGAGTCGTCACCCTGATCTAAGTGGTAGAGAATCGCAAAGCATATCTCATACCCTCGATCATTGAATATTCTTCTAACGGGCGCTATAATAAAAGAAAACGGTAAGGAAGTGCATCTATGCTCTACCCTGGACTGTACGAACAGGTCATCAACAACGCGCTGAACCGCGAGCTTGCAGAGATCCCGGAAGCCCGCAAGTTCACTGCGCCCATCGACACGGCGGAGGCTGCCAAGGTGCTGGCGCAGTATCTGACCGACGTGGTACAGAAGGGTCTTGAGAACGTGTAGGACAACGGCGGCGGCATCGAGGCGCAGATCCAGCTGGCAAATCAGATCGTGACCACCATCCAGAACACCACACAGGAAGCTGACTTTGCCGCGCTCAGTGTTGACCAGCGGGCAGAGCAGCTTCTTGCGCTTTTGCAGCAGAACGACCCGCGCCTTGCTACAGGAAAAAGCGCAAAAGACCTTGACCGCCCGGAGACCTCCATTGCGCAAAGTTCCCTGTTTACCGGCGCTATCCATGAGCCGCAGATGTACACGGAGCTGAAAAAGG
>OLPS01001856.1_pt1 | contig 20788 bp, 4 predicted proteins | sample 1673071 | NCBI WGS metagenome assembly OLPS01 (sample SAMEA3136752, study PRJEB25190) | human gut metagenome | reverse complement strand
CGCAATGGTATTCCAGAACTACGCTCTGTATCCGCACATGACCGTTTATGAGAACATGGCATTCGGTCTGAAGCTGAGAAAAGTTCCGAAGGATGAAATCGACCGCAAGGTAAAGGAAGCTGCAAAGATCCTCGACCTGAGCCACCTGCTCGACCGGAAGCCGAAGGCAATGTCCGGTGGTCAGAGACAGCGTGTTGCTATGGGTCGTGCAATCGTCCGGAATCCGCAGGTCTTCCTGCTGGACGAACCGCTTTCTAACTTGGACGCAAAACTGCGTGCACAGATGAGAACTGAAATCTCTAAGATCCACAAGAAGTTGGGTACAACCTTTATTTACGTTACCCATGACCAGACCGAAGCTATGACCCTTGGTGATCGGATCGTTGTTATGAAGGATGGTATCATTCAGCAGATCGATACACCGCAGAACCTGTATGAAAGACCGGGCAACAAGTTTGTTGCTGGATTCTTGGGTTCTCCGCAGATGAACTTCATCGATGGTGTTCTGAAGAAGAAGAACAACGGCTATTGCGTACAGTTCGCAAAGAAGTACGAATTGGCTGTTCCGGCTGCAAAGGAAGACAAGAAGCTTGCAAACTATGTGGATAAGGAAGTTATTCTGGGTATCCGTCCGGAAGCAATCCACGATGACGAAATGTTCCTGTCCTCTGCAACCACTGGTGTCATTGAATGTGATGTAGACATCACCGAAATGATGGGTGCTGAAAACTTCCTGTATCTGGATTGCCAGGGCACTCCGCTGACTGCTCGTGTTGACCCACGGTCTACTGCAAAGCAGGGCGACAAGAACCTGAGAGTTGCTTTGGATCCGAACAGAATGCACCTGTTCGACAAGGAAACCGAAGAAACCATTATCAACTAATTGGAATCCGCAATTTCCCCTTAAATAAAATTTGTTCGTGAAAAAATCGGCACTGTCTGCAAGTGGACAGTGCCGATTTTTGTTTGTTTTTAAAAATGATAAATCTATGATGAAAAAATCAAATAAATTAAAAGCAATGAAGAAAGATAGAAAAATAAATGAGAATAAAATAATGAAAAGATTAATAAAAGTTAGAAATACTGGTAGTGGCATTTGAAAGAACGGTAAAAAAAATCGTAGAGTGGTTGAATTTTAAAAGGGAGTATGCTATAATAAAGCTGTATATCCATACCCAGATTTACACCTTTGGTGTGCCGGAAAAATGTGGGCTTTGGAAGATACAAAATCTGAAAAACTGTGTTGCAGAAATATGGAAAGGAGAGAAACCGCTATGACACAGGGCGGGAAAAAGATGGAAGAAATCCGAAAAACATCATGCATCAAGCGTGTGATCAGTATGCTGCTTGCTGTTTTGATGATTCTGGTGAGTGTTCCGATAAGTTCACTGACGGCTTCCGCATGGGGCGGCCCAGGATTTGGCGGCTTCGGTGGCTGGGGGCGTCCAGGCTGGGGACAAACACCGGATGTTATGACGAATGTTCGTGCGGAATTTACAGATACTTCTTATCATGGAACATCGGAACAGGAATCCGGTGAACTATTTTATCTGTATCTATCTTTAGCGGGCAACAATGTCAATCACTGGGGTCATAGTACGACTTACAGAATTGATATTCCGGAAAACCTTTTGCTTCCTGACTTCCCAGGGCAAGGCCTGCGGGATGGAGCAAAGTATAGTGGCTTTACCATGCATGTGGAAGGTAACAGCCGGTATTTGACCTATGACATTGCAAATGGTCAGACAAAGGCAATCTATTTGAAAGCAAAGTTTGCAAACGGGAAAACCCCGAATGGAGAACAAGCAACCGTAAAAATTACGGCGAGCGGCTCCGGACAGTCGAAAACTTCGACCGTTACAGCAAAATCAAAGATTGCTTGGGATGACAGCAAGTCTGCTGGTCGGGATACGATTTCCCTGTCGCAGTTGAGCGGCAACAATGAAATCCCATATACCTTGAAAGCATATCCGAACTATACCTCAACCAAAAAAGGTGAATGGTGGGTTGGTGCAGTTGAGATGACAGACGTTATCACACTGCCGGATGGCTTGACGTTTCAGAGTGGTGCAAATACAGGCAATATTCAGGACTATTTGACGCTGCCGAATGATGTCGAAATCACATCGGCTTCGGCAAGCGGAAACACCTTGAGCGTAACATGGGTAAAGAAAAGCACAAACACCGATGCAGAAATGGCACCGTATACGGTGAACGCTGCACTGAAAACGAACATGATTGAAGTTGGCAATTTTACTTCCGGCAAAATTCACAATGACTTGACCGTTCGGGTTCAGGGTGTTAATTCCACCAATCAATGGGAAACCCTGCCGAAGAAGTCCGCAGATGTTGCAATCTCAACACCAGCACCGGCAAAAATTGATTTGAGTAAAAGTGTAGCAGCAACTGCTGGCGACGATGCTGCTTCTGTTGCACAATACTATTCCAGCAAGGGCTATCTGGTTTGCGGTGAATATGTACTGTTTAAAGTGGAAGCAGCCAATCACGGCGAAACCGCAAAGGGCGGCACGCTGACACTGACAGACGTTGTTCCGGCTGGCTTAACACCAGTATCCGGTGTTACTGTTGGCGGTTATGCAACCGATGGTACAATTAACGGACAGAATATTACTTGGACAAAGGAAGGACTTGGTGTCAACGAAACCTTTACAGGCTATGTAGTCTGCAAGGTAGATGACAATATCAGCACTTCCATGCAGTCCGTCCGGAACGCTGTTTATCTCGGCACACCGGAACAGTATGAATCGGTTGCAGCGGCTTATGTCAATATCAAAAAGCCGTCCTCCAGCTTCTCGATTGCAAAATCGGTTGATAAGTCCATTTATTCTGTAGGGGATACGTTGACTTATACGATTACGGTTTCCAATACGGGTGAAGAGGATATCACATTCAGTAGCTTGACTGATGCCTTTAACGATGAAACGAATCTGGAGATTGACAAGTCCAACTTGCCGACTGGCTCTTTTGAGTTAGCAGTTGGAGAAACAAAGACATTCGAGATTCCGGTTACCGTAAAGGAAGGCAAGACTGGTGACATCACCAACACAGCAACTGCAACACCGGAAGGCGGTACGCCGCAGTCCGCATCTGCAACGGCTTCTCAGAACGCATTCAGCTTCGGCGATGGACAGTTCACCAAGAATGTCAGCAGTACGGTTGCCATTGCTGGTGGTCAAATCACTTACACGCTGAAGTACTATAATAATAGTCGTTATGCTGGTAAGTATACTAAAAATGATCCACTGGAATTTACAGATGACTTTGCAAAGCTGAATAACTTGACTGTAGGAAATATAACAGTTAAGTTGAATGGGAAAGAACAGGAAAAACCAGACATTCAGAACGTAAATAACAAGGTTACAGTAAAATATGTTGGTGATGTTGCACCATATGGTTCTGTAACAGTTGAGGTAACTTGTCAGATTGCAGAGGGTGCAAGTGGAACAATTCCGGCAAACACTGCAACGCTTTCTCATGGTTCTGATAAGGAATTGAAAGGTACTTCTCCGGAAGTTAAAATTTCTGATATTTCTTTCGATGTGGATAAGTTTGCCATTGCTGATGATGGTACGATTGGGGATTATAAAACCGCTGAAGACATCAAAGGCAATATGACAGCCTGGGATACTGCATTACAAGACTCATCTGTGATTCAGCAGAAAATGGGAGAAGGAGCTTATGGCAGCGTATTGCCAGGACAGCGGATTACATTCTATATTAAGATTACCAATACTGGCGAAACAACATTAACAGAAAAGAACCTGACAATTACAGATGTGATGCAAAATACGATTGCCAGTCAAAATTCTAATGTATACATTGTAGATGCTGGAAATGGTGCAACATTTAGTGGCACATTATGGGATGGTTCTGATCGGATTGGTTCTATTTATAGCGGGAATGTTGGTATTGCAATTGATAGTAGATCTCAAAAGCTTTCTATTCCAAAGGGTGGCTATATTGTAGTTGCTTATCAGGTCATTGCACCGGATGCAACCAGTCAAAATGGTTCCTTTAGCTCTGGTACAAATAAAGTAACAGTAGAAGCGGAAGGTGTAACTGTAGAGGATTCCATTCAATATAAAGCGGATGCACCGCAAATGGAATTTGAAAAAGGATTTGGAACAGATAGCCATGGAAATGTTTCTGCAAAAGCAAAATCAGAAACGATTGAACCAAAATATGATAGTTCAGGAAAATTCAGTTATGATGATACAGTGGATGCTTTAAAGAAGAGCAGATTTGAGTATACTATAATACTAAGAAATGTATCTACTGCTGCTTCGCTTTATGGAAAAGATGTTACATTAACTGACGTAATTCCAGATGGAATGGAATTTGTCGAAGTAACAGATACAGATGCACGTATGCATAGTGTAGATGTAATAAATCCTCTAAATCCTCGTGGGAAGCCGATTGTTATTTGTCGTAAGCAAGATGTTTCTGATACAGGAACAACGTTGACATTCGATTTGGTAAAGCAAAATTATGCTACAGGTGCATTATTTGATTTTGATTGGTGTATAAATAACAGAGAATTTTTGATGTTTAAATATACCGTAAAATTGACAGATACCAAAGCAGCTCAAATTGCAACTGAATTGCAAAAGCAATGTGCAGACCCAGAAAATGTAGACCTTGTTTCTGAGTTATTCCAAAACAAAGCACAAGTCACCGCAAATAAAGATGTTTTGATTGATGGGAAACCGGGTAGAACGATTACCGATACCGCAGACTTGACCTTAAAGCAGGTTATCAAGAAGACCGCTCCGGGTCTGACAAAGGCTGCTTATACCGATTTCAAGGCAGTTCGTGCAGATGGTACACTTTCTGGTCTTCCGATATGGGAAATAACTGTTTCTAACCAGAAAATAGGTGAAGACACTGCAGATTTAACGCATATCGTTTTGGAAGATGAACTGGCTGGCGGTATGCAATATGCAGCTGGTGCAATTGATACCACAGACAATCCGGTAAACGGATACAGCTTGGATGGTGGTAACACTTGGAATTATGATTTGGATAACTATGTTACCGTTAACGGCAGCAAATTTACCATAGATTTCAAGGATGCTGTCAAGCTGGCTCCGAATCAGAGCATTCTGATTCATTATGCATCGGATCTTCCGACTGCAACGGACGCAATTCCGGAAAAGACCTATTTCAATAAGACGACCCTTTCCACCAGTGAAAAAATCTATCAGGATCGTGTCACTGCTGGTGACTTGGTAGATGGAAAGCTGGAGGCAACCGCAAGCTATAGCTTCGGCGGCGTGGAAACAACCTCCTTTAAGACAATTAAATACATCGGCAGTACTGAATCTCCATTCTTAGGCTATGATCATAGCATGAACAAGGAAGATGCAGACCATTATGGTCAGGGCAATACTCCGAGCGACAACTATGTAGAAGGCTTACAGGGCAATCAGGTTGAATATAAGCTTTATGTAACCAATGATTCTCAAACGAACCTGAAGAACTTTACCGTGATCGACCGTCTGCCGTTTGAAAATGTGGACATTGGTCTGGTTTCCGGTTATGACCGTTACTCTGCATTTACGGTAACACCGGATATTAACAGCATTACCTGTAAAAGGGGTACGCTGAACAATTCCACAAATGGAAAAGATTTTCAAGAGGAAGAAGATATTTCTGACGTAAAGATTTCCTATTCCAGCGATAAGCATTCCAATCTGGATGAATACGCTGGCGACTGGAGAGGCGAATCCGGCAATATGAACTGGCAGGATACCAAGACCGATGAAGTTGTAAACCTGCGATTCCAGTTCCCGAGTACTTTTACAGTAGAACCGGGTAAAACCGTTTGCATTACCTTCGAGGGAACGATTCCGGATTACGTACAGAACACGGGCGAAGAAAATATCGCATGGAACAGCTTTGCTTATTCCTATCAGTACCTGAATGATAAGAATGAACTGGTAGAAACACCGATGGTCGCAGAACCGGCAAAGGTTGGTGTCTGGGTTCCGGAAGTGAAAGATACCGTTAGCTTGGTTGTCAACAAGAAATATGATAGCGGCCAGGGCGATACACAGACCTTCTATTTTGCACTCTTTACCGCAAAAACAGATGGTGTGACACCGACCTATGGTGCAGATGGCAAGTTGACAAATGCGAGCGAGTTCACACGTTACAGCAGCGAAATCAAGCCGATTACCGTAAAGGATGGCGAAACAGAAACCGCAACCTTTACCAACATTCCGGCATCGGCAAAGAAGAATCTCTATGTCTTTGAAACCGATGAAAATGGTGTGATTAAGGACAATGTCAATGTTGCAGTTGGCGAACCGGTTTATGGAACAGATGCAAAGACATTGAATCCAAGCATGCCGGAAAGTGCTGCCAGTGGTGACAGCGGAACGAAACTGACGTATAAAGACGAAGATACGGTTGCAGCTGTTTCGTTCCTGAACGAAATTCAGTACGGTAAGATTACCGTAGAAAAGACCTTCAAATCTCCATTTAACACAACAGATACGTTCTACTTTGGCTTGTTCTATAAGACCAAGGATGGTGCGTATGTGAAGTATGGCGATTTGCAGACAGTAACCTTGACGGGTTCTAAGACGGGTGCAACGGATACTGTAACCTTTGACGAAGTTCCGATTCAGCGAAACTGGTATGTATTGGAAACGGATGCAAAGGGCAATCCAGTAACAGACAGCTATCTGAATTATACGGTTACTTACGGCGATTCTGCTGGTAAGGATCATGCAATTAAATTGGATGATGTAAATGTTCCAAAGACTGCAAAGATTACCAACGAAGAATCCGCAACTTATCAGATTCAGGCAACCAAGGTTGTAAACGGCGAAAAACTGACAGCTGAATCTGGTACTTATCGGTTTGCATTGTACAGTTCTGATAAGGAAGAGCTGACCAACGATGACCTTGCAGGTCTGACCATGGTTGGCAAGTCGCAGGATGTTGCAGCTGGTAAGACGGTTTCCTTTAGTGAAGACTACAACCTGAAAGAAAACACCTATTACTATCTGTTTGAATTGGATAGCAATGACAACATCTTGAAGCAGGGCGACAAGGTAACCAAGGGCAAAATAAGTTACATTGTAGAGTATCCGAATGTGGATACCAGAGAAACAACCGATGCAGAAACCAATACAATGACCAGCACCGTTTATTATCTCCCGACACAGTTCGGAAAGACGGATGCGGATGAACCGTTGACGGTGGATGATTGCATCAAGCAGTCTGCAATCCAGAACCGGGAACAGACTAAGGCTGTAACTGGTTCGATTACTGTTGATAAGACGGTATTGCAGAACAGCACCAAGCTGACTGACTGGGATGATACCTTCTATGTTGGTCTGTATGTACGGGATGCAGAGGGCAATCTGAAACTGTATGGTGATGTTAGCGAATTTGTACGTAAATTAACAAAGGATGCTCCTTCTACCATCTTTAAAAATCTGCCGGCGAAGACCGATACAGAACCGGATGCTGGAATGTATTACATTGCAGAATGTGATGACAAGGGTACTCCGTTCTCAGATGGTACAAACGGCAATTATACCATTTATTATAATGTAAATGGTTCAGACAGTGCGGACGTTTATGGTGCAGTGCTGCTGGATGGTCGGTTTGATACTGCTCCGACTGGTGCAGTTTCTGTTACCAATAAGACTGTAAGTGTTACACGGACATTGGTCAAGAAAGACCTTGCAGACAAGGACGGTGCAGCGCTGACAGGTGCAAAGTTTGCAATTTATACCAAACTTGCATATGAAGCATATCAGAACGGACAGGAAACGACTTTGTCTGCAATTCAAGAAAATATTACAGACAAAATCACTGCCAATCTCGCAGAAAATACGGAATATGTTCTGGTAGAAACCACCGCTCCGGAAAATTATGCAATTATGAACCCAATCTTCTTTACTGTCAACGCAAACGGTCAAATCGTTTTGTCGGATAACACGAGAGAAGATGTTGACGTTCACAATAATGAAGTTCTCGTTGATACAAACGTTTGGACTTCTGAGTTGATTGCTTACGACTCAAAGGAATCTACGATTATCATCGGCAAATATGACATCACAAAGCAAACGGAACTTGCAGGTGCAACCCTGACCCTGACATCTGAAAATGATGTCGATTGGAGCAAGGTTACACTGGAAAACAGTACCGCTGTTTTGGATGAAAATAAGAAGCAAATTGGTATTCAGTGGATTTCTACCGGTACTGATGCAGTTATCAAGGGATTGCCGGACGGCGATTACACCTTGGCAGAAACCGGAAGTGAATTTACTTCTGAAACCGATGGAAAGGCGTATAAAGTCGCAGAAGGTACGGCAACCTTTACGCTGACCGATGGAACAATTGCCAATACTACAGGAACAACAGACACGGTTGACGCAGATGCAGCAGATAGCTACTTCTATTACAATGGAACAGAAAGTAATATCAGTCTTGCAGTTTGTGATGCCGTGATAGGAACAACCATTATCATCAACAAGCATGACATTGACACCGAGGAATCCAGCAGAGTCAACTTGCCAGATGCAAAAATGAAGTTGACGCCGCAGGAAGGTCAGACCATAGATCTGAGTAAGATCATATTGACTGACGGAAATGTTCTGACACAGACAAGGGATAGCATTATTTGGACAACCGAGGAATTTATCAGTACGAAACTGGAAAATGTTCCGGATGGCAAGTATTTCTTGACCGAAGATGCTGCTCCGAATGGCTATACCGTTGTAACAGCATTCTCCTTTGAAGTAAAGGGTGGAAAAGTCATTACTGCTTCCAGAGAAGATGGTTCGATTACCATCAAGGAAGATGAAAATATTATTTCTGTCAACGATAAGCGGACAGAAGTAAGTATTAGCAAGGTTGATGCTGCAAATGATGAAGAGTTGCCGGGAGCAACCCTGACCCTGACCAACAAAGACCTGACTGCAGAACAGTGGCAGAAAATCGCATTTGAGAACTTTAACCTCTCAAATGAAAACGTTGACCTTACATTGACAGAAGCCGGCAATGGTGTTTATTGGGTATCCGGAGTAGAGCCGACTAACATTGTTGGTCTGCCGGCTGGCACTTACACCTTAACAGAAACCGTTGCTCCGGATGGCTATGCTTATTCTGAAGACATTACCTTTATCATTGGCTCTGATGGCAAGGTTGTTGACAAAACAACTGGTGCTGACTTGAATGGAACAGTTGTCATGAAGGATTATCGGGCAGAACTGACCATTTCCAAGAAGGATGGCAGTGATGCGTTCTTGGCTGGTGCAACCTTGCAGCTGCTCAGCAAGACCACAGATCCGCTGAATCTGGACGATGTTCAGATTGATGGCAAGCCGCTGACCGAAGATCAGAAGGTAACCGTAGATGGCAGACAGGGCATTCAGTTCGTTTCGACCGATGCAGAAATGAAGATTACCGGCTTGCCGGCAATCGAGTATGAATTGTCAGAAGTTTCTGCTCCGACCGATTACTTGAAATCATCAGATGTGCAGGATGTTATTTTAACGAAAGCAATATTTGATGATGAAGGAAATCAAATTCCTGTTTCGAAAAAAGTTGTCAACAACAAGTTGGGTGAATTGACCATTCAGAAGGTCGATCAGGATGGCAACGCTTTGACAGGTGCAACGCTGCAATTAAAGGCAGACGATGCAAATGTTGACTGGTCGAGTGTAAAGCTGAATGGCGATGCAGTAGCAGACCTGATTTCCGCAGAAGATGCAACCGTTTTGGTTTGGACTTCTACCGGAGAATCCATGACCTTTAAGGGCTTACCGGCTGGAACTTATGAAGTTTCCGAAGTTTCCGCTAAGGCTGGTTACCTCGCAACGACACAGAAATGGGCTGTAACCGTTTCTGCAAATGGTGCAATATCTGTAAATAATCAGGTATCCACAGACGGTCAGGATCGTTCGATTATTACCATTACCAACGAAGCAAGCACCATTCAAATTAACAAGGAAGCACTTGACGGCGGAAACATTGCAGCAGAAGAAGCAGAATTCAAGCTGACTGCAAAGGATGAAAATGTAACGCTGAACGGTGTTCAGATTGGTGCAACCAAGATTGCAGAAGATACGACATCCGCAACATTCAAGGGAAATGTTACCATTTCTGCTTTGCCGGATGGCACGTATGAACTGGAAGAAATCACAGCTCCGAACGGATTCACAACGATTTCCACCTTTACCTTTGTTGTAAAGAATGGCGTTGTAACAACCGTATCGGAAGTAACAAACGGCGAAGTTGAGTCTGAAGATGGAAAGACCTTGACCATCAAGGACGAACGTTCTGCAATTCAAATTGACAAGCGGGACATCACTGGCGAAAACGAAGTTGCAGGAGCAACCTTGACCCTGACCAATGATGACCTGACCACAGAACAGTGGGATGCAATTGCTGCTGCAGACACAGATTTGACAGCAGTGGGCAATGGTGTTCAGTGGACATCCAGCGATGCTGCAAAGAACATTGTTGGCTTGCCAAGCGGAACTTATACGCTGAAAGAAATTGCTGCTCCGGATGGTTATGCATATGCCGAAGATATCACCTTTACGGTTGAAAAGGACGGCACAATTACAGTAGACGCAGCAAACAAGGATGAAAACGATGTTATCATCATGAAGGATGATGTCACAAAGGTATCCATCAGCAAAAAGGCAATGACTGGTTCGGATGAACTGGCTGGTGCAGAGCTGAAACTGTACTATGTAACCCAGAACGATCAGGGCGAAGTTACACTGGAAGTGGATGCTTGGACATCTGGCACAGAAGCACACGTGATAGAAGGTGCACTGATTGCTGGCGGCACTTACAAACTGGTGGAAATCACCGCTCCGGATGGCTATCAGGTTGCAGAATCCATTACCTTTACCATTGACAAGACCGGCAAGGTTTTGGTAAATGGCGAAGATGTAAATGGTCAGGTAACTATGTATGATGCAGCGTTGGGTGATGTTGTCATCAGCAAGCGTGCAGTCAATGGCACGGAAGAACTCGAAGGTGCAAGCCTGAAGATTACTGATGCAGACGGCAAGACCGTTGCAGAATGGGTATCGGAACAGACACCAAAGACCATTCAGCTGGATGCTGGCACATATACCTTGACAGAAGAAACCGCTCCAGATGGTTACACGGTTGCAGAATCCATTGAATTTGTTGTGGATGCAGCAGGCAAGGTAACCGTAAACGGCGAAGATGTCAATGGTACGGTTCTCATGGAAGATGATACGACCAAGGTAACCATCAGCAAGAAGGACATTACTGGCGACAACGAAATCCCAGGAGCAACCCTCCAGATTAAGGATGAAAACGGTGATGTTGTAGAAGAATGGACATCGACGGACAAGCCGCACGAAATCAATGGCAAGCTAATTGCAGGTAAGGAATATACGCTCCATGAAGAAAATGCTCCGAATGGTTATGCATATTCCGAAGATGTGAAGTTTACCGTAGACAAGACCAACAAGGTAACCGAAGTTACCATGAAGGACGATGTCACAAAGGTATCCATCAGCAAGAAGACACTGACTGGTTCGGATGAACTGGCTGGTGCAGAACTGAAACTGTACGAAGTAACTGAAAACGAACAGGGCGAAACGGTAGAAACCGAAGTCGATGCTTGGACATCCGGCACAGAAGCTCACGTGATTAACGGCAAGCTGATTGCTGGCGGCAAGTATAAACTGGTAGAAATCACCGCTCCGGACGGCTATCAGGTTGCAGAAGCAGTGACATTCACCGTAAACAAGGACGGTACTCTGACAGAGGTAACCATGCATGACGCAGTCGAGGGCGAAATCGCCATCAGCAAGCAGTCTGTCAACAGCACAGAAGAACTCGAAGGTGCAAAACTCAAGATTACCGATGCAACTGGTAAGACCGTTGCAGAATGGGTATCAGAGAAGACACCGAAACTGGTTCAGCTGGATGCTGGCACTTACACCCTGACAGAAGAAACCGCTCCGGACGGCTATGTATTGGCAGAATCCATGACCTTTACCGTTGACAAGAACGGCAAGGTTACAGTAAAGAACGAAAACGGCGAAGATGTAGATGCTGGCGGCATTATCGTGATGAAAGATAATACCACCAAGGTATCCATCAGCAAGCAGGACATTACTGGCGACAAGGAAATTCCGGGAGCAAAGCTTCAGGTCAAGGATGAAACCGGTAAGGTCATCGAAGAATGGACTTCCACCGACAAGCCGCACGAAATCAACGAAAAGTTGGTTGCTGGCAAGACTTACACCCTCCACGAAGAAAATGCACCGGATGGCTATGCATATGCCGAAGATGTTGAATTTACTGTGGATGAAAAGGGCGAAGTTACAACTGTTGTCATGAAGGATGCGGCAACAGAAGTTTCCATCAGCAAGCAGGATATCACCGGAACGACAGAAGTAGAAGGGGCAACCCTCTCGATTCTGGACGAAAACGGCGAACAGGTTGCAAAGTGGATCTCCACCAAGAACGCTTATGTTCTGAAGGGTGTTCTGAACGCTGATACAACCTATACCCTGCACGAAGAAAACACACCGGATGGTTATGCGTATGCAGAAGACATCACCTTTACCATTGACAAGACCGGCAAGGTTACCGTCAACGGCGAGGATGTCAATGGTCAGGTTGTCATGAAGGACGATGTGACCAAGGTAACCATCAGCAAGCAGTCTGTAACCGGCAGCGAAGAAGTTCCGGGTGCAACCCTCCAGATTCTGGACAAGAATGGCAAGGTTGTTGAAACATGGACTTCCGGCGACCAGCCGCACGAATTTACAGGCAAATTGATTGCAGGCGAAACCTACACACTGCATGAAGAAAATGCACCGGAAGGCTACGCTTATGCAGAAGACATTACCTTTACAGTAGAAAAGAATGGCACTGTTACAGTAGACGGCAAGGATGTCAACGGTACAGTTGTCATGAAGGATGACGTTGCAAAGGTAACCATCAGCAAGCAGGATCTCACCAGTGGCGAAGAAGTTCCGGGTGCAACCCTCCAGATTCTGGATAAGGATGGAAAGGTTGTAGAAGAATGGACATCCACCGATCAGCCGCATACCGTACAGGAAAAGCTGACCGCAGGGGAAACTTACATCTTGAAGGAAACCAATGCACCGGATGGCTATGGCTATGCGGAAGAAATCTCCTTCACCGTAGAAAAGAGCGGTAAGATTACCGTAAACGGCGAAGATGTCAACGGTCAGGTTGTCATGAAGGACGATGTGACCAAGGTATCCATCAGCAAGAAGACCTTGACTGGTTCGGATGAACTGGCTGGGGCAGAACTGAAACTGTACTATGTAACCGAAAACGCACTGGGTGAAACCACTGAAACCGAAGTGGATGCTTGGACATCTGGCACAGAAGCTCACGTGATTAACGGCAAGCTGATTGCTGGCGGCAAGTATAAGCTGGTAGAAGTGACCGCTCCAAATGGTTATCAGGTTGCAGAAGCAGTAACATTCACAGTAAACAAGGACGGCAGTCTGACAGAAGTTGTAATGCGTGACGCAGCCGAAGGCGAAATTGCCATCAGCAAGCAGGCAATCAACGGCACGGACGAACTGGAAGGTGCAAGCCTCAAGATTACCGATGCAGCTGGCAAGACCGTTGCAGAATGGGTATCAGAGAAGACACCGAAGCTGGTTCATCTGGATGCTGGCACTTACACTCTGACAGAAGAAACCGCTCCGAACGGTTATACCGTTGCAGAATCCATTACCTTTACCGTAGACGAAGCAGGCAAGGTTACTGTAAATGGCAACGATGCAGGCGGCGTGATTACGATGAAGGATGATACCACAAAGGTTTCCATCAGCAAACAGGATTTGACTGGTTCTCAGGAAATCCCAGGTGCAACGCTCCAGATTCTGGATCAGAATGGCAGCGTGGTAGAAGAATGGGTATCTGGTACAGATGCACACTACATCGAAGCAAAACTGACCGCAGGCGAAACCTATACGCTGCATGAAGTTGGTGCACCGAATGGTTATGCATATGCAGAAGATGTTGTCTTTACCGTTGGTACAGACGGCAAGCTGCAAACTGTAACCATGCAGGATGATACCACAAAGGTATCCATCAGCAAGCAGGATCTGACCACTGGCGAAGAATTGCCAGGTGCACAGCTCTCCTTGTATGATGCAGATGGTCAGCTGGTTGAAAGCTGGGTATCCACCGATCAGCCGCATTATCTGGAAGGCGTTTTGATCGCTGGTGCAACCTACCGACTGGTAGAAATCACCGCTCCGGATGGCTATCTGACCGCAGAAGATGTGACCTTTACTGTCAGCGAAGATGGTTCTGTGGATGAAGTTGTGATGCAGGATGAAAAGACCCAGGCAGAAATCAGCAAGCAGGACATCAGCGGCAAGGAAATCGCTGGAGCACATCTGACGGTTACTTACACCGCAAAGGATGGCAAAACCTACACGCTGGATTCTTGGGTATCCGAAGAAGGCAAGTCGCACACCATCACGGGCTTGCAGATTGGTACGATTTACACCTTGCAGGAAAAACAAGCTCCGGATGGCTATGAACTGGCAGAATCCATTGACTTCCTGTTTGATGAAAACGGCGTTCTGAATCTGGTAACTTACCAGAAGGATGAGGCTGGAAACATCACTGAAACCGTATATACAGCGGTTGATCAGATTGTTATGGTAGACGTTGCAAAGACAACAACCGAAACCACTACAACAACAACCACAGAAACAACAACAACCACCACAGAAACTACTACCACAACAACAAAACCGACTACAACCACGACAACCACCACCGAAGCAACTACCACAACGACAAAACCGACTACAACCACGACAACCACCACCGAAGCAACAACTACCACAACAACAAAACCGACTACAACGACAACCACAACCACAACAACCAAACCGACTACAACCACCACAACGACAACAACGACAACCACTACTACAACCACAACGACTACAACCACCACTACTACAGAAGAAATCACAACCACAGAAGAAACAACGACAACAGAAGTAGTTACAACTACTGAAGAAATCACGACCACCGAGGAAGTAACCACCACAGAAGAAGTCACTACGACAGAAGAAGTGACTACAACTGAGGAAGTGACTACCACGGAAGAAGAAACGACCACCGAAGAAGTAACCACAGAAGAAACCACAACCGAAACCACCATTCCGGAACGGACGATTACCATTCATAAGATTGCTCCAGTTGCTGCATCTGCAACGCAGTCTGAAGATGGCATCTATACGATTCAGTATGACCCGCACGATATGGCTGGCGTAACCTTCGGCATCTATGATGCAGATGGAAATCTGGTAGAAACTGTGATTACAGACGAAAACGGCTATGCAGAAAGCAGCATCCTGAACGGCGATTATTACACTGTACAGGAAATGCAGACGGTCAGCGGCTATGTGATGAGCACAGAACCGTATGTCATCGACTTCACCACCAATGAAGGCGACACTGCAAACTTGGAAATCACAAACGATATCATTCGTTGCCAGATCCACCTCTCCAAGCAGTTGGAAGGCAATGCTGGTGATATTACCATGGTACAGTTTGGCTTGTATACCGCTCAGGACATTCCGCTCCTGGATGGTACAGTTGTTCCGAGTGACAGCTGCATCGGTATTGCCAATGCACAGGAAGACGGCACAATCTTGTTTGAAGATACGCTGCCGGCTGGTAACTATTATGTGAAGGAACTGGCAACCGCAGATGGCTATGTACTGTCGGATACCATTTATCCGGTAGAAATCATTTATCCGGAAGACCAGACCATTGCAGATATTACCTTTGAAGTCAACAACGGTGATCCGATTATCAACTATCAGACAACTACCACAACAACGACTACCGAAGAAGTTACTGAAACACAACCAGAAGAAACGACTGTTACAACCGTAACAGAAACAACAGCCTCTACTGGTACAAGTGATGTACACGGTGGTACAGATTCTAAAACAACAACTTCTACTACAACGACAACAACAACTACCACTACTACGACAACGACCACAATTACAACTACGAAGGATGATTCTTCTTCGACAACGAAGAAGAAAACGACATCTTCTTCTGGTTCTGGCAAGACCTCTTCCGGCGGCAGCAGCAGCGGCAGCACGAAGACCACACCGAAGACAGCAGATGATCGGATGCTTCCGATTGTCATCACTGGCAGTGCAGCATTCTTGTTTGCAGCAGCAAGCAAGCCGAAACGGAAGAAGAATCAGAAGGTGTAAACCGACTGACTGGAGGGATTTGGTAATCAAACCGCTCTGACCGACAACCGGGAAAATAGACAGCAGAAAGACCGTTGGCAGAAATGCCAGCGGTCTTTTGTTTTTGGTATGCTTTTTGGGGTTCTTGTGAAAAGGATATTGACGAACATGCTGAAACTATGGTACAATAGACAAAATACAAAAGAAAAGTTCCTCGATTTTGGGGTAATTGTAGGAGAATAGAAAGGATTATTTTATGAAATTTCCATATAAAGGCATTTTTGCATTTTGTACAGCAGTCTGTTTGTTTGCAGGTTCCATGCCGATTTCTAAGGTGGCAGCATCTGCGAAAACGTCACCTCGAAAGACCGTGCAGGCGGACTGTGTTTCTGATTTTGCGGATGCCGATTCCGAGGATGGGTATTTGCCCTTACAGGGAGCAGCTATCGCCTTTGAAAACAGCGATGAGGAACAGCCGCTGTATGGCAGTGCAGCGGAAACGGATACTGTACCGGAATCCTATGATTTGCGGGAGCAGGGTATTATCACTTCTGTAAAAGATCAGGGTTCTGATGGTATGTGCTGGGCGTTTGCAACGCTGGGAGCAGCGGAAAGTCACCTGCTGAAATATTATGAAACCGATTTGGATAATATCAATGATATGGACTTGTCGGAAGAGCAGGTCGGTTATTATCTCTATACGCCCGATCCGCAGCCACTCAGCCCAACTTATGGCGATGCCATTATTCAGGCAAAAAAGGGAGCATCCGGCGGAAATGCCCTGCATGCCTCGTTTTTCCTCAGCACTGTCGGCATTCAGGAAGAAGCCTATTTGCCCTATCAGGGGTGTTCTGGTTTTCATTCAGAATACCAGCGGAAACAGGCTGCTTATCGAATGACTGGCTCAGAGATGACATTGAGCGTTCAGACAAACAGCGAACGGCGAGCCATTAAAAAACGCATGATGCAGAACGGCGGCATATATGTTGCGTTTCATAGCGATGGTGCAAATTATTATGACAACGGAACGACATATGCGTATTATCAGAGCGATTCCAGTTATTACAGTGCGAACCATGCGGTTTTACTGGTGGGCTGGGACGATAACTATGCAAAGGAAAACTTTGACCCGAAAGAACAGCCGGAAAATAACGGTGCGTGGCTGGTAAAAAACAGCTGGGGCGATGGAAAACTGGATGATGGCTATTTCTGGATTTCTTATGAAGATACCAGTCTGGGCGAGTATGCAAGCTTTACCTTTGAGCCACGAGAAGACAGCGGAAATATTTATTATTATGACGGTGCAGGGTATAGCGTTGCGTATTCGTTTGATTCTGTGGCAAATGTTTTTCGGGCAGAAGAGGATGAAACGCTGTCTCGTGTGGGCTTTTATCAGACTAGTTATAATGGCAACAATCCAAAATATCAGATTCAGGTTTATCGCCTGTCAGAAACAGCAACTGACCCGACCGATGGCGAACTGTTATTGGATACCACAGGGCATTCCGGCGGATTTGGTTATCAGGAAATTACCCTGCCGGAAACGGTTTCTTTGCAGAAAAATGAGCGATTTTCTGTGGTATTGTCGATGAAAATCAAGAAGAATCAAACCTGGCAAAACGGCTATTTGACCATTGAAGAAGATTTCGATGCTAATAATTATAGCATGCAGTTTTCTGCCCAGCCAGGACAGAGTTATATTTTGGATCAGGGTAGCACGGAATGGCTGGATGCCACACAGTTAACTGGGGAAAAGGGTGCGTTTCACAATGTGAATCTGCATGCAATCATGCTGCCGAAAGAACAAGAAATGGACACAGCACAGCTGCAAGCGATTGAAACTTGTGCGAAAGCAGCAAATGAAACCGATATTGCAGAAGTAGCAGCTACGATATTAGAATTGTCGAAAGAAGAAACGATCCCGCAGGGGCTGTTGAATCGTGTCACGGCTGCATTAATGGGGCTGTTGGAAAAACAAGGAACGATTACTTATCCAGATTATGCATACCCACATGCAAAATGGGGCGATGTCAATGAAGATGATGTAGTAGATGTGGCAGATGCGGTTCTGGTGCTGACCACTTATGCAAAGAAAGCCGCTGGACGGGAAAATTCTTTGCGGTATTGGCAGCTGATTCAAGGGGATGTGAACGGAACTTTGGATGATTTGACGGTAGAGGATGCTGTAGTGATTTTGACATATTACGCAAAGAAGGCATCCGGACAGGAAGCAACATTTGCAGAACGTCAAAATTCTGTGCCATAAAAATATAACCAATGATGCAGCAACATCGCAAAATTGCACGCCGCAGGCGACTGCGGTCGAGCTGGCTCAACTCGGCGGAGGGGGTGATTCCCCACAGTGTGGGGAAATGTCCCGAAGGGACAAAAGGGCAGGGCTTCCTCTAAATAGGGGGACAAGCTGTCCCCCTTAACGAACGTATTGATGAGATGATATTGTAATCTAAGAGAAGCAGGGAAATTGCTGTTCGCCATTCTAAAAACAAAAAAACTTCAAGTAAACTGCAATCTAAGAAAGATTCATAGGCAATTCGGACAACGCAACTCCGGCGAACAGCACAAAGGCAGACAACGAAGCGATTCTGCCGAATCGTACGCAGATGGTTTCCCTAAGAACACATCCTTACAAAAAATCATTTGCAAATACAGCCGAACTATGGTATAATAACAGTGTTATCCGTATAACCGTTTGAAAACCATAGAAAGGAAGTTTTAACCATGGGCTTTTTCACGAAAAAAACAGTGATGATCACCGGAGCAGGCAGAGCCGTTTTGAGTGACGGCAAGTGCGGTTCGATTGGCTACGGCATTGCAACTGCATTTGCAAAAGAGGGTGCAAACCTTGTCATTACCGGCAGAAACGTACAGAAGTTGACCGATGCAAAAGAAGAACTCGAACGTCTGTATGGCATTTCGGTATTGCCTGTACAAGCAGATGTGCACGCTGGAGCAGATAATGCAGCCGTTGTCAAGCAGGTCGTGGAACAGGCAGTTGCTGCATTCGGAGCAATTCATGTGCTGATTAACAATGCACAGGCTTCCGCCTCTGGTGTAACCTTGGCAGACCACACCACAGAACAATTCGATCTGGCAATGTATTCCGGTCTGTATGCAACCTTCCACTATATGCAGGCTTGCTATCCTTATCTGAAAGAAACACAGGGTTCTGTCATTAACTTTGCGTCTGGAGCAGGACTGTTCGGAAACTATGGACAGTGTGCGTATGCTGCCGCAAAGGAAGGCATTCGTGGTTTGACCCGTGTTGCAGCGACAGAATGGGGACGGGATCATATCAATGTCAATATTGTTTGCCCGCTGGCATGGACAGCACAGCTGGAACAGTTCCAGAAAGCATATCCGGATGCATTTGAGAAAAATGTGAAGATGCCGCCGATGGGACATCTGGGCGATGCAGAACAGGAAATTGGCCGTGTTTGTGTACAGCTGGCATCACCGGATTTCAAGTATATGACTGGCGAAACCATTACGCTGGAGGGCGGATTGGGATTGCGTCCATAAGAAATTAGCAAAATTCATACGAAACACACAGGGGAATGCAACTGCGTTCCCCTATTTTTTGAAAAAAGAAGTGCGATAACTTGCAGAAAATTCGAGTGACTACTTTCTTTTTTGCAAGATAGACGTTTTTCTTCTTAAAAAAAGAAAAAAAGAGAAAAAATGCTTGACTTTTTTTCTAGACTGTGATATACTATATAAGTCGCTTGAAGAAAACGACAAAGTTCATCAACGAGGTGTGGCTCAGTTTGGTAGAGCACTACGTTCGGGACGTAGGGGCCGCAGGTTCGAATCCTGTCACCTCGACCATATTTTTAAAAGCACGCTGGTTTTTATCAGCGTGCTTTTTCGTTTATAAACGGATTTTTGAAACAAGAAGGCGAATGAAAATCATGTTGGTGGAGAAAGATGTTTCTGAAAGAATCCTATCGCTGTATGATGCAGAAGATTTGGAACTTTGCGAGGCATATGCTGTAGATGCTCATTTAGGGGAGAATCTGCCGGAATTTGCAACCGTTTATCGGGCAGAACCAGAGCATTTCTGTTTCGTTATAAATCCCGATCGGATTGGTAGGAATTATTTCAAGCTTTATAACCATCGTTTTCCGGAGGAGGCAACGAAGATGGCGAGAATTTGCTTTTTCGATGCCAGTTATTGCAAAGAGGGGTCGCTTGGCAAAAAGACATTCTGGATTTTGAATCCGGAAGAGAAGCAGCAGTTGCTGCAAATCTTGCAGCGTCCTTGCGAAGCAGGGAATACCGTCTGGAAGAAGCTTATCGAAACATTTTGCTGGGAAGCAGACGAAGAGCGGATTCCACTCGATACACCCATACCAGATTATACAAAACTGGAAGGATAACCATGCCGCAGGCAAACTGCGGTCGAGCTGGCTCAGCTCGGCGGAGGGAGATTGTTAAGGGGGACAAGCTGCAATGTCATTAACTTAAAACGGCTCTTGAATGGCAAGCAGAATGTCTGGAAGTAT
>OLPS01001845.1_pt1 | contig 20910 bp, 16 predicted proteins | sample 1673071 | NCBI WGS metagenome assembly OLPS01 (sample SAMEA3136752, study PRJEB25190) | human gut metagenome | reverse complement strand
CGGGATTTTATGAAATGCGCGATTTGTCGATCGCCCAGCAGTCCAAGCTGAAGTTCACGACGCAGGAGGTGACGCCTGAAGCGATCCAGCTGGCGTTCGGCGTGGCGGGCTGCCTGGAAGATGACCAGGAAGCCGCGCCGTTTTCATCCTCCGGCAACATCCGTTGCTGGGTGTATGGAGAACTGCGCAACTCCGGCAATAACGCCGAAAAGCTGGCCCATTTCTGCGTGATGGGGGATTTATCCCTCACCAACAGCCCGAATTTCGCGTCCGATCCGGTGACGTGCGAGTTTGAGCTATCCATCAAGAATTCCCCCCTGGCTACGTTCACGAGCCTGGCGCTGGCCAAGCTGGCGGCGGATTAACCCTGCGCCCATCCAGGAGCCGTCCGGCTGGGGCGGCTCCGCTTTCCCCCTTCCATCTTTCCAATCATGATTATATACATAGATGCTAACACGCTGGCCCTGACGACGGCGGGCCAGGTGCCGCTGACTGACATGGCCCTGGTGCGGGGCGACAAGATGCCGCTGCGCATCGTCCTGACGGACGGCCCCGGCAACCCCTCGAATTCTGACGAGGTGCCCGTGCTGGCCGTGAAAAAATCCCTGGGGGACGATTCCCTGGTGCTGGCCGCCACCAATCTGGAGCCGGTCGATGATGCCCTGGGGCCGGCTTATGTCGGGAGCCTGTCGGTCAACACGACCCAGTTGATTGCGGCAATGAACAGCGCCGCGAGCATCGACCTGATCGGTGAGGTGGTCCTCATAGCCGGTGATGGTTCCCAGCGCACCTCCTCCCTGATCAGGGTAACCGTGCGCCAAGACATCTTGCCGGCGGATGTTATCCCTCCGGAGGATGTGCTGGCCGACTGGTCCGAACTGGTAGCCGACGCCCTGGCCGCACAACTGCCGGCCGCGCTCAAGGATGCGGGCGTGGAATTGGAAGCGGTGACCGGGCAATCCACCTTGTCCAGCGGAGATGCCGCCGACACCTGGACCATCGTCGGAGGCTACGCATTCACTTGGGGAGACGAGATACTGGCGGGGCATCTGCCCGACAGCTGCCGCCTGACGAGTATTTCCACCGTGTATTTTTTCACCGACCCCGCCCTGAATCAGTATTGCCTGCGGATTTGGCGGCTGACGGACGGCGCTTACAGCCTGATTGGGACCTCCGCCTATGTGTCCAACCTGTCCAGCGGCCAGACGGCCACGTGGGTATTTACGCCGGGCGTTACATTGCAGCGCGGAGACAAAATCATCATCCAGGTGTGCGAGGGGACGGAGATGACGCCCTACGCGCTGGGCATGCACGCTGTCCTGACCCCTTCCGTCCCCGGACGCGGTTTGATCACGGAGGTGTCCAACCCGCCCGCCGTGAATGGTACGATGGCTCCCTTGATGACCGTGGTGGTGGACTATGACGACGGCATCACCCTGGGAGGAATAGAGCTGGCCACCGCGCGACAACTGGACAGCCTGGGGCGGGATGTGCGCCAATCATCCGCGACCGCCGAGGCTGCGGCGCGGACGGCAGGCCAGTCCGCCGCTGCCGCGTCCACGTCTGCCTCCGATGCCGCAACCTCCGCCACCAATGCGGCCAACTCTGCAACAGCGGCGGCTAATGCTCTGGCGGCCATACCGCAGGTGGATGATGCAGGCAACATGACGCTGGCCGGCAATATCACTGCTGCGGGAGGCACGTTTGACGGGGCCGTCAACGCCAACGGCGGCGTCAACATCCCTCTTGCTGTGGGGGCGCCGACCGATACGGGCGCAGTCAACCGCCTGCATGCCGCAGGCTTGGCCGGAGTGACGGACATTTTTTCCCAGCACGCCTACCTCAACACGGGCAGCATTACGGCGACAGGGACGGCGGCAATTACCGTTCTCATTCCCGGCCAGTATGCGCAGGTTAGAGTGCCTGCCGGGACTCACAGCACGATTGTCTTTCCCTTCACAGGGCCTAACGGTCAACATAATTATTCCAACTTTGCGGGATTCTCCATTCCGTGGCGCATACCCGGCGCAGGCAAAATTACCATAGGCATCGGACGAGGCAGCAAAACGACAAGATCTGATTTAACCCAGGGATCGTACAGTATTATCCCTGGCAATAATCTGGCCCACAACAGCGGCGAAATTCTGGACATCACATTTGATAATGTACGGGATGCGACCCGCGGGGGCTACGTGGTCAAGGTGCGTGAGATTTACGCTCTTTCCGAGGCGGCAGGGTGGAGGGTGAAAACTACTACAAGTTTTGTGCCCGCGACGCATAACGAGCCTATACCTTCAATCGTTAATAAAATTATCTATCATCAACGAACCCAGTACAAATTCGAGAGAGAATATATTTCGTACGGCAGCCTCTATTTGCTGACGGGCGGAGGGCAGACGGTGCAGCTGCATAAAATCGCGGTGGTGCGCGGCGTTAATGCCTTTGAAACGGGCTTAGGGATTAGTTCGATAGTTACTGATTTGCCGGGGAGCGCGAGCGGGGATGTGTACATGCAGGTGGGGTCTGCGGTGCGCACCCTCTACCAGCCCGGCAACATCAATCCCGTTTATTACGCGCTGGAAGCATTGGCAAGAAACGATATTGAAGCCGAAGAAACGGCTGATTTTGTGGACATTAACATACCTCTCTAATAATGAACGACGCAGAAATACAAATTCAGTTTCCGAAGCCTGGAACATGGCAGGAATTCACTCTGACGGCCATTTACCCGGACAAGGAAGGGTACACCCGGACAGCCCGCTACGCCCCTAATGAAATTCCAGCGGATCAGGCCCCGGCCATGGCCGCCGTCGTTGCCGCACTGGTGGGGCTGGGCGAGGATTGGCAGGCGTCCCAGGTGTGGGCGCGGCGCAACTGGGTATTACGGTTTTCGCGTGGTGATGCCGGATCTTACCAGACCAAGGAAGTAGTAATCCTTACAGTCGAAGCCATTAACGCCCAGGGTGGCCGAAAATTATTCACGGCGATTGAATACCCCTCCTTTGTCCTCACGGACCCCGCCGCCGTGGCGTTTTTCCGCTATTTCACTCAATCCTGATTCCTGATGATGGCCTATGAATCCACAGACACGGTGATTTATCGTCCGGACGGCCTGGATGCGGTCACGCTCTGCAAACAGGGGGATCTTATGGCGGCTCCGGTGGACGTTACGGCCTCCGTCCAGGTGCAGCGGGACGGCGTGCTGGGCAGTTCCTGGATGCTTCAGCGGGCGCGGGGCAACGCCCTGATGCAGCTGTCTTTCACAGTGGCCCATCCGTTCCCGACAGCGGCGGCGGCCCGTGCCTGGGGCCTGGACGTCCAGGAATTGTTCACGCTGCACCCGCTGGGGCGCGTCACCTGGCTGACCTGCTATTACCAGGGCCGCCCCCAGCGCGTGAGGAAATACGCCGCCACCGTGGACCCTCCCCGCCCGTACCCCCTGACCAGTGAACACTGGTACGGGGTGGACTTGCGCGGGGCAGCCTGGCAGGCCGTAGAATTCAAATTTGCCCTGACCGGAGAAATCAACTGATGAACAACAATATTGACATATCCCTGACGCTTGGCACCCGGGCGGACATGAGCGGGATTAACCAGGTGCGCAAGGGGGTGGACGATCTTTCCACGGCAGCCAGGGGGCTGCCGCGGGAACTTATTTCCGGAGGGGTGGGAACCGTGGCGGATGCCCGGGCATTCTCCGGGGCATCCGCCCCTGGCAAGATGACCATACAGGTGGAGGGACTGGACCGTCTGGCCGGAACGATCGCCCGCGCGGAAGGAGTGGCGGCCAGCGGAACGTCCGCCCAGGGACGGACGGACAAGGCCCTGGAAGAAATGCAGTCCGGAATTGCCCGGGTGTCCAAAGCCGTGGAAGAGGTGGCCCGCGGGGCTGCTGCCCCGGATCATTCCCCCCTTCCTGTCCCCTCCGCCCGGGAAGGCGGGAATGAATGGATGATGGCGCGGCTGGACCAGATTGCCGCGCTGCTGGCCAGGATGGACGCCACGCTGGCCAAGAGCCTGGCCGCATCTACCAAGCCGGAGGGGACGCTGGACCAGGTACGCAAGGGCATGGATGAATTGTCCCGGGCGGTCAAGTCTGTTCCGGCGCTTCCATCCGGAGGCGTGGGGGGGCAGACGGGGGCCGTGCCTGCTTATCCGGAGACACAGGCGGCAACGCCTAATGACTGGACTGTGAGGATTGACGGACTGGACGCGCTGGGCGCAACGGTCCAGGGCGCGGACAAAACGGTGGGCCATGCTGCGGATGCCGTCAAGCAGCAGTCCGGATGGCTACAGCGCAGCATTGACGCCTTATCCAAATTTCCCGGACAGGTTCAAACCTGGGCGGGTGATAAAATGCAGGAATGGCGCAAGTTCAAAGGCGGCCTGCAAAACGCCACCAATGTCCTCAACCTGGGCAAGGAAGCCTGGGGGCTGGGCCGGGCTGCCGGAAATGCCCTGAATGATGCGTTTGGCCTGGGCGCTAAAAAAGTTTCCGCGCAACTTGCGGACGTGCTGGCGAAGGGGAAAGCGAAGGTGGAAGCCTGGCAGGCGGGCATGAGCGCCGAACTGGGGAGGTTGAACCAGGAACAGGCGCTGAAGAAGGAACATGACCTGGTCAAGCAGATCAATGACGCTTACGACGCCCGCAAAAGGACGATCGAAGCCCTGGACGAAAAGGCGAGCCGGAACCTGGAAATGCAGGCCCAGCTGCTGGCCATCGAAAACGAGAAGAACCGCAGCATCATCAGGCAAAAACAGATCCGCGGGGAAATGACCGAAAGCCAGGCCCGGGACGCCCTGGCGGCCATCGACGCCAAAGACGCCGGAGAACGCCGGGCTATCGAACGGAAGCAGGCGGAAAATGCCGTGAAAAAAGCCGAAGTGGCCGAAGCCAAGGCGGAACAGATCAGGCGCATGCAGGAGCTTACCCAATCCAGCCCGGCAGCGGCAGGCGTGCGAGACCTGAAGACGGAGGATTTTTACAAGCAGGCGAACGCTTTCAAGAATGCGGAAGCGGCCCTGAAACAATGGCAGGAACTGGCAGCCAAAAAGAAGAAGCTGGAAAAGGAAATTGCAGACGCGCCGAAAGAAATGGCTAAAGCGGCCATGCTGGGCGGCGTGGGCATCCCACTGGTGGCCGGATTACAGCAGAAAAAGAATCAGGATGAAGAAACCCTGAAGCATGTACAGGCCTTAATGGATGGCATGCGGAAAGATGCCAGCATGCCATCCGCCACCAATGGAGAAATGATGGCCCGGCTGATTGCAGAAAAACAGCAGCAGGAAGCCGCCTTGAACAATATGATGGAAGGCATCAAAAATACGGGGTTGCTGGGCGACGTGCGCGGAAAGTCCGGGGATGCCTTGTATATGTCTTATGCGGATAGTTTGAAAATTGCTAAAGATGTAATAGATAATAGATCAAAAGCATTATCAGAACTAATAAAAGACCAGGAAGCTCTGGATGAATCTGTAAAGGTTGCCAAAGAACGGCTGAATAATGTTCTGACTGTGCAGGGCGTCCAGGCAAAGGCTGATTCCGACGTGCAAACGGAAACGAGAAAGACGGATGCCTGGCAGGATAACCAGCGGCGGGATGCTACAATTTCCCGGACGGCGGCGGAAGCTCTATCCAAAGCCGCGGAAGCGCGTAAGAAAGAACTGGACGCTACCAAAACGGCCATGAACACGGCTGTGGAAACACTGGAAGCAAGCCTAGATTCCTTCTCTGGATTTGCGGACAAGTATGCGGAGGGTAATAAAAAGGCCCAGGAGAACGCCACCAGGTTCCGGGACACGATTGGCCGCTTGCGCAACAAGGACCGGAAGTTATGGGACAAGCGGGACGAGAGTGACTCCAACTGGACGGAAGAATTCTTAAAAGCCCTGAAAGAAAAATTCGGCAATGCTTACAATTCCGACGCCGACCGGGGCATGGTGAAAGCCGCGGAACAAGCCTGGAAGTCCATGAATGACATCCTGACCGCTAAAAAGACACAGGAAAACCAGGAACAGAAAATCAAGGGCCTGGAAGAAGCCGCCCGGAAAGTAACCGCCCTGCCTGAAGACATCCAGGCCAAAAGCATGGCAGCAATGGAACTGACGGAATGGATGCGGAAATACCGGGAGGGGGCTGTTCAGAAAGCGGGGGATCTGGCCGGAAGTTCCGACTATGAAATCCTTTACCAGGTGGAGGACGTTGTGCGCAAAACATTACAGGACGGACAGGTGGACAAGGGCGAGCGTGCCCAGCTGGCCAGCCAGCTGAAAATGCTTCTTGGCAACGACCGCGGCCAGGACGAAACGCCCGCGATTCACGGCATGGTGGAGCTGGTGCGGGAGATACTAGGCAGGTATTCCAGGAGCCAGGAAACGGCGCAAAAGCTGAACGCGGAAGTGGCGGAGCTGAAAAGCCGCCTGAACAAGATTGATTCACAGCGGGGGTATGGACATTAGAACAGTAGAATTGACGGGACTGGCCAGCCAGTCATGCAGCTGGCAATGGAGGAATTTTACGGCGGCCCAGGTGTCTTTCCAGCTGGGCCGGGAAATGATGGATGCCGCCCCCTTCTCTTATAAAGAGCGCGTGCGGGTGGCGTGGGACGGCGTGACGGTGCTGGACGGCACCGTGCGCAAGTGTGATGCCGCCTTGTCCGCGTCCGGCTACGTGTGGCAGGTGGAAATTTGCGACCACTGGAAGCCGATGGAGGGCACGACGTTTTTCGGCTCCGGCATCGGGGCGGGCAGGATTGCTTTCTCGTTTGCGGCGTTTTCCGGCCTATCCTCCGGGGCGTCGGTCAAACGGCGCATCAAGATCGCGGCGGCCCTCCGGACGGTGCTGGACAACGCCCGCACCCACGGGGCGCTGGTGACGGATTATGTGCTGGATGTGGATGATTCCGCCTGGATATGGGACACGGATGTCGCCTGTGACAAGCACGCCTCCCTGCTGCGCAAATTCCTAAGTTCCCGGCCCGGCATGGTGGCCTGGTTTGATTATTCCGGAGCCAGCCCCGTGCTGCACATTGCGGACGGGGACCGCCTGGACCCGGTGACGCTGGACCGGATCACGCACAGATTGTCAAAAATCCAGCTGACGGAACGGGTGGACCTGGTGCCCCCCGCGGTGGGGGTGGTGATGACGCGGGGCAAGTACGCCACGTCCACGGTTGTTCACCCAGCCGGGGCGGACTTGCACCAGGAAGGCTGCACGATCGTGCAACTGTCCGACCCGCGAACGGGGGATGACCCGGACGACACCGACGAGGATGGCGTGGATGGCCCCCAATACAATTTTGCCAAGCCGGAAATGATGGTTCTGGGCGAAAAGATGCCGACCGGGCCGGAGGACGCCCGGGAATGGTGGACAAAAAAGATTCCGGAACTGGCGAAGGTTCCCGGGGCACAGTTCGGGACGATCCAGCGGGAGACGCCCGCCGTGGAAGGGCAGGATGCCAGGAACTACAGCACGACCGCCACCAGATACGAACTTGTTTCCGGCTCTTTAAGCGAAGCCTGCACAACCATCAAATGGTGTGAGGTGATTTTCAAGCAATACGTTTACATAGATTCCCCTCCAAAAAAAGGTTTTGAGCTGCTCTTTCCGCGTAAAAAAACCGTGACGATTAACGGGGACAAGGTGACGAGGTATTACAACTGGCTGACCTGGCGCGGCGTTACCACCAACACCCGGAAACGGCATTACAAGGTGGACCGCCAGGGGACAATCGGCCCGGAGGACGGTTCTGCATTCCCGCCTCCGTCCGGAGGCAGCGGGAGCGGCGAAGCGGACTGGCCAAATTACAGGCCCGTCCTGGCCGCCTATTACCAAATGACCCGCGTGGCACCCTGGGCCGGAAGCGTGGACGCCCTGGCGGCCATCCGTCCGGACCTGCTGCTGGGGCGGCGCTTGTCGATTGCAGGGGCCAACCCGGCCTGGCTGGACATGCGGACGGTCATTCAGGGCGTCACGGTGGATTTATCCGCAGGCAACACGTATATATCCACGGGAGTTCCCGACCATTTGAGCCTGCAAAGCATGATTGACCGACAGCAGCAGCTTTACAGCAACCAGGCCGCTATGGATGACCGGGACAACCAGGATCAGGTGCAGGACAATCCCGCCCTGTCCCTGACTTACGATTCCAACGCCCGCATCAGCCCCAAGGCCCCGACCGTCAGCCCCCGCGGAGAGGTTATCTGGTCATCCGCGACGCCGGAGCCGAATGACTACGGATTCCGCGTTCAGCTGGAATACGATGAAGACGGCCAGAAGACGGGAGCCACCATCACGCCCGGGAAAATCATGCTGAATGGCCGCGTGCTGGGAGATGCCCCGGCAAGCAAGGATTTGCCGATGATGGAAGGGGAAGTCTGGCTGAATTTGATTCTGAATGAAAACGAGGAAATCACGGGCATGGCCGTCATTTCCTCCGCGGGGACGGTGGACCCCTTCATGCTTACATCCATAGACGGAGCAAGGCCGTCCCGGCTGTTTTATTATTCCTTCCCTCTGGCCGTCATTAAAGGCGACGAGGTAATCCAGTACGCCCTGGGCACCATTCAGCTTCCCGTAGGGGGCGGCACGTATTATCCGTGGGGACCGTAGTTTTTTATGATCAGAATTCACATATTCACGTATAAGGAAGACGCCCCGGAAGCCGTAGCGGCGGCCAGGTGCGCCCGGATGGCCTGCCCGTCTGCCCTGGTGCGGGTGCTGGATGATTGCCACGCCCCAGTGGATGCCGGGACGGTGGAGGCCCTGGAAAAGCTGGGAGCCGTCTATGACCAGACATCCTGGATGCGCGGCGGGAATTTGCGAGGTCCTGGCGCCATTGTGGGGGTTCTGCGTTCTATGGCGGTGAATGCCTCCCCTGACGACATCTTGGTCAAGCTGGATTCCGACACGGCGCTTTTAGATGGGGACTGGCTGCAATGGATGGCAGCCCATCCGGAATGCCTGTGGTACTCTTCCGGGGACGATCGGCATTTAACCTATGGATGCTGCTATGCCGTGCGCGCCCATGTGGCCGTCCATTTGGCCGACGTTCTTCAGGAGCGCCATTTACCGGATTCAGCCCCGGAGGATTTAACGTATGCCCAGACCATGATTGAAGAATACGGACGGGAGGCATGCCGGATTGAAGCGCCCTGGCGGCGCGGGGAATCGGAGAATTCCCGCTGGTCCTGCTGGTGCTGGCACAGCGCCGAGGCTTCCCCTGATTTATACGCCCGGATGTTCCGGATGGTGACGACAGGCAACCCCCGGCCTTATGGAGTGCCGCGTGAGCGCAGGGCGGAAATTATGCACTCCCTTTGCAACGCCAAAATAAAGCTGATGGCAGCGGCGGCAATAGCCCCGGGTGATGGTACGGATTCACCTTCCTTGCGGTGAGTTTTTTATAGCAAATTCGGGGGTAAAAGTCACGCGAATTCACCCGTTTTCAGGCGTTTTTTTCACCTCTTTTCAGGCTTCCGGAAAGGGGCTTTTCCTAGCCGCAAGTGGCGAAATATCGCAACAACCTGTCCCGCATATCGCAACTATCTTGCGCCGTTACAAAGGAGGATAAATTAAACTCCAAGCATTTCTCTACAGCCATATTCGTTTAAATATCTGGCTAAGGTATTACGATCCACTTTGCATATTTTTGCGATCTGACGCTTTGAAATGCCTTCTTTCAGAAGACATTGTATCAAGGGGAGCTTGCCGGATAATTTATATTTGGACGGGGCCGACTTTCTGCCTTTAGGCCTGCCAAGAATCACCCCTTCAGCCTTTTTACGTGCCAAAGCCTCTTTGGTACGCTGACTGATGAGATTGCGTTCAATCTCGGCAGATAAGCCAAAGGCGAAAGCAAGTACCTTGCTTTGGATGTCATCCCCCAGGCGATAGTTATCTTTAATCGTCCAGACTCTGCATTCCCTGCCCATGCAAATGTTGAGAATCTCCATAATCATGAACAGATTTCTACCAAGACGGGAAAGTTCCGCACAAATAATGAGATCACCTTTCTGAACTTTTTTCAAAAGACTGCCCAGCTGTCGTTTATTATAGGCTTTTGTTCCGCTGATCGTTTCTTCTATCCAGCCGTCTATGCGGATATTTTCGCGCACGCAGAAATTACTGATTTCAAAACGTTGATTTTCAACAGTTTGCTTATCACTGCTCACTCTAATATAACCGTAGTTCATGGTTGTTCAATTGGATTTTGGGAGCCAGAACAATATCATCAATGAATAAAATTTCAAAATTTTATAAATATCTCCATAAATACATTCCTATCCAGTATCATCTTCTTATGAAAGAAGAATTCTCCCATCTTTTTGGACAGCAAAAAACCTTCCACCTCATGTTGCTGAGGAGGAAGGTTCGTTAAGACGTATGAAGACGGAGAGAGGCGTTTTATTCGTCATCCTCCGCGTCAAAGGCGGAGTCTTCGGAATCGAAGTCCTTATCCAGGTGGGCGGTGAATTTCTTCACGCGCTGCTGGGCGGGGAGCGGGGAGAGCACCATGTGCATGGTGTTGCCGGCCAGGCGCGGGGCCTGGTCCACCTGCGCCATGGTCTTCATGTCCGCGATGACTTTGTTGAAGACGTCGTAGCCAAGCTCCTGGTGGGCGTTCTCACGACCGCGGAAACGGAGCTGGAAGCGGACCTTGTGGCCATGGTCCAGGAAGCTTTCCGTACGGGCCATTTTCACATTATAGTCATTGGTATCCGTACCGATGCGGAGCTTGATTTCCTTAAGCTTGACGGTTCGGCTCTTGTTGTTTTTCTGGAGCTTGGCCTGCTGGTATTTGTACTTGCCGTAATCAACCACGCGGCATACGGGCGGATCGGCATTGCCGGCCACTTCCACCAGGTCCAGACCCAGAGCCTTGGCTTTTTCCAGCGCGTCGCGCGTGTTCATGACGCCCAGCTGGTCGCCGTTGGCAGTCACTACCCGCACGCGGGGCGCGCGAATCCGTTCATTGATCCGAGTCTGATCGCCGCGGTCACGGCGGCGATTTCCGTCATTATTCTTCGTTGGCTTGGTTGGCACGTCCGGATACTACTAAACTAAAAGGAATAACTTGGCAACTCAAATCACGGGAGAAATATGACGCTCCGCGATTTCCCGGGCTACGAGGTCCGCGAATTGCTCAAAGGGCATCGCGCCCAGGTCCCCCTTGTCCCGGTGGCGGACGGAGACGGTGCCGTCTTCCGCCTCCCGCTGGCCGAGCACTAGCATGTAGGGAACGCGGTCCAGACGGGCATTGCGGATTTTGGCGCCTATTTTGTCCGGCGTTTCATCCACCGTGACGCGCACGCCTCTGGCGGCCAGGGCGGTTCGATGCGCGGCGGCCACGTCCGTCACCTTGTCGGAGATGGGAAGCACGCGCACCTGTTCCGGGGAAAGCCAGGTGGGAAATTTGCCTTCAAAGTGTTCAATCAGAAGCCCCGTGAAGCGTTCCATGGAGCCGAAGGGGGCGCGGTGCACCATCACGGGCCGGTGCGGCTTGTTGTCCGCTCCGGTGTAATGGAGGTCAAAGCGTTCCGGCAGGTTGTAGTCCACCTGCACGGTTCCCAGCTGCCATTCACGGCCGATGGCATCGCGCACGATGAAGTCGATCTTGGGGCCGTAGAAGGCGGCTTCCCCAGCTTCCTCGCTGTAGTCCGCCCCCAGCCATTCCGCAGCTTCCCGCAGGGCCTGTTCCGCTTTGTCCCAGTTTTCCGGAGAACCCACGTATTTGTCGCTTTCCGGGTCGCGCATGGAAAGGCGCACGCGGTAGTCCGTCATGCCCAGCGTGCCGAAAATGGTTTTCACGATGCCCAGGCACTGGCGGATTTCCCCGGCAAGCTGGTCCGGCGTGCAGAAGATATGGGCGTCATCCTGCGTGAAACCGCGCACGCGCGTCATGCCGCCCAGCTCTCCGCTCTGTTCCCAGCGGTACACCGTGCCGAATTCCGCCAGCCGCACGGGAAGGTCCCGGTAGGAGTGGGCGTCATTCGCGTAAATCTTGATGTGGTGGGGGCAGTTCATCGGCTTAAGCATATAGCCCTCAATGGTGCCGATGGCCAGGCCGTTGAACAGTTCCGCGCAGGAAGCCCCCTCCTGGCTGAGTTTTTCCATGGCGTCCCGTTCCGGGATGGGCGCGTACTGGCTTTCCTGGTAATACGGGAAGTGTCCGGACGTGCGGTACAGATCCAGCTTGCCGATGTTGGGCGTGTACACCTGGGAGTAGCCCAGCTTGTCCAGCTCTTCCGTGATGAAGTCCTGCAGGGAACGGCGGATGAGAGCCCCCTTGGGCTTCCAGAGGATGAGCCCCTGCCCCACGGATTCGTCAATGCAGAACAGGCCCAGTTCGCGGCCCAGTTTGCGGTGGTCGCGGCGCCGCGCCTCTTCCAGCCGTTCCAGGTGTTCGTCAAGCTGGGTGCGGTTCGGGAAACAGGTGCCGTAAATGCGCTGGAGCATGGGGCGGTTTTTGTCCCCCTTGTAGAAGGCGCTCGCCACGCTCATGATTTTGAATGCCTTGCAGTTGCCCGTGCGGCCCACGTGGGGACCGGCGCACAAGTCCGTAAAATCCCCGTTGCGGTAGAGGGAAATCTCCTCGTCTTCCGGGATGTCGTTCAGCAGGTCAATCTTGAAGCGGGAAGGCTCGCTGCGGGGGCCCAGGGCGCCCAGCTCCCCGGATTCCGCCATCTTCATGGCATCCGCGCGGGAAATGACTTCCTTCTGGAAAACCTGGTTTTCCTTCACCACTTTTTTCATCTCCTCCTCAATGCGTTCAAAATCCTCTGTGCTGATGCGGTGGTCCAGCTCCACGTCGTAATAAAAACCGTTATCCACGGCAGGCCCGCCGGCCAGCTGGGCATCCGGCCAGAGGCGGCAAATGGCCGTAGCCAGAACGTGCGCGCAGGAGTGGCGCAGCCGTTCCAGATCAGACATCTGTTGGCGTTCTTCAAGAGTCTTTCTTTCCTTGTGTTCGGACATACGCGCATTAGTAAACCCCTCTTAAACGCTGTTGGCAAATGCAAAAAGACCTTCTTCCCGAAAATTCAAGGCATGAACGCCGCAGGAAAGCCCTTTCCTCCGGCTTCCGGATTCTTCTTCCGGAACGCATCCTTTTCCCCCCTTTTCGTTCGCTTTTCCCCGGAGTCCAGGGTTGTCCGCCCTGCGGCAACGGCCGCGTCAACATTCCCAACGAATGATTTACACCCGCAGCCGTTTATGCCATAGTGGCGGCCAGCGGTCATGAACATCCTCCCCCTCTCCCTTTTCTGCCTCTGCCTCTGCTGCGGGTTTTCCCGGGGCGGCCAGCCGCCAGAGGGCGCTCCTGTCCGTTTCCGGATCAATATGGACCAGGCTGCGGGAAACAAGGCTCCGTCCACGGGCCCCGTTCCGGACCAGAGCACGCCGTTGAACGCGGCCAAACTGCTGCTCCGCGCCCTTCAGGAAAAAACGGACTGGAAACACGAGCCGTACAAGTCATTGCCCGCCACTTCCCCCTTTGTAAGCCAACTCAGGCTGAAAAGCATCCTTTCCCGCATGGAGGCGGTCCAGGGGTATGTCACCGGAGCGGCCCCGGAACGTCCGCCCTTTGTGGATGAAGACTCCATCATTGCCGAAGGCGACCTGGCGATGGCCTACATCCTGCTGCCGGACAAGGCCAACCCGTACGTTTATGCGGCCACCGCCGTGGCCCTGGTGAAGAAAGAAGGCCAATGGAAGGCCTCCCTGACTCCCGGAAGCTTTGACAACACATTTCTTCCCTTTGAGGACGGCATCCGTGAGAAAGCGAAAAAAATATCCTCGGAGGCCAAGAAGAAAATTTTCGGCCTCGCCCACCAGTACTCCGTAGCCGCCGTTAAAGCCGCCCTGGAACATATCAAGCGTTTCCGCCAGGAAAACGTCAAGGGAACAACGGACGACGAACTCAAGAACCTGCTCATCCGGGCCGTGAAGGGGGATGACCCGGCCCTCATCGCCGCCCTGCTCGTTTCCCCGTATTATACGGAATCCGCCATTACCCAGAGTGCACGCCTCATTCCCGTGGTCAAGGCCATGCGCCTCCAGGACAGAAGGGAGGAAAACCGCTATATCCAGCCTACCCACCTCAGCTTCATGACCTTTCCGAATACCATCCTGGTTCCCCTGAGCCCCCGTCCGGACGACCAGATGGCCCCGAACAGCCGTGAAGAAGACCAGCAGGAGGAAGCCAATAAAAACAACGCGAAGAAGAACGGCAAGGACATCCACAGCATCGGAGCCATGACCATCCTGCCGCCGCGCATGAGCATGCCGGACATAGACAAACCCGCTCTCATTTACCGCTATGCGCTGGAAAAAACCAAGGATCCCACAGACGGCCTTCCCGTCTTCAAGATGAACCTGACGGACGCTTTCGCTTCCTGGAATCTGAAACCGGACGAATCCACCACCGCCCGCATCATGGCGGATTTCCACAGGACGTATCCTCCGCTGTCCTTTCCCACGCCGGAAGAAGCCGTAACCGCCGCCGGCCGCGCCCTGGCGAACCGGGACAGCCTGACCATGATACGCATGCTGGCCCCGTCCAACTTCGCCTCCGTGAAGGAATTTGAAGACGCGCTCTCCCAATTGAAAACAGTCATGGGAAGGATTCCCATCCCGCACACCAGGGTAAGGGAAAAAGACGTTCCCGAAGTCAAAGCGGCGTATATTCCCGCCGCCAGAGACGGCTGCGCCGGAATCAAGGCCACCATCGGCGTGCGTACAGCAGTTGGAAATGAATTCTCCGTCAACAACCTGCACTTCATCCAAACAGACGGCGGCTGGATGCTCGCCGGGGCCGATGCGGAACAGCCGCTGGAACTGGAGGCCCCCAAGGCTCCCTGATCATATCCGTCCCGGAACGCCATGCCTTCCTAAAAACCTTTTCATTACCACACCATGATGAATCTACCGATACGGCCTCGCCGCAACAGAAAATCCGCCAACATCCGGGGTCTTATCCGGGAAACCTCCCTTTCCCCGGAACACCTCATCTATCCCGTCTTCGTCCATGAAGGGACCGGGAACCAGCCCATCCCCTCCCTGCCGGGCTGCACGCGCTGGAGCGTCAAGGGACTGGTGGAGGAAGCCAAACGCCTGATGGATCTGGGCATCCGGACGCTGGATCTTTTTCCAGCCATTCCGGATGAGAAAAAAACGCCGGACGCCTGCGAAGCCTGCAACCCTGACGGCATCATCCCGCGCACCATTTACGCGCTCAAAAGCGAAGTGCCGGGCATCACCGTCATGACGGACGTAGCCCTGGATCCCTACAATTCCGACGGCCATGACGGCCTGGTGGAATTCCGCTCCGACGGAACGATGGAAATCCTTAACGACGATTCCGTGGAGGTTCTCTGCCGCCAGGCATTGTGCCACGCGGATGCCGGGGCGGATATCGTCTCCCCCAGCGACATGATGGACGGCCGCGTGGCCGCCATCCGCGCCACCCTGGATTCCGAAGCCCTGGACGATGTCTCCATCATGGCCTATACCGCCAAGTACGCCAGCGCTCTGTACGGGCCGTTCCGCGGAGCTCTGGAGAGCGCGCCCAAGGAAGGGGATAAAAAAACCTACCAGATGGATCCCGGCAACATCCGGGAAGCCCTTAGGGAAGCGCAGCTGGATGAAGCTGAGGGAGCGGACATCCTGATGGTGAAACCCGCCACATTGTATCTGGACGTTATGGCCGCCATGAGGAAGCAGGTGACCCTTCCCATAGCCGCCTACCATGTCAGCGGGGAGTACCTGATGATCAAGTCCGCCGCAGCTTCTGGCTGGCTGGATGAACGGGAAACAGTTCTGGAGACTCTAATATCCATCCGGCGCGCCGGGGCCGATATGATCCTTACGTATTACGCCCCCCAGGCCGCCGAATGGCTTCAACAACGCTGACGCCGCACGGCCACCGTACCGGAGGTGGACGTACGGGTCAGAACACCGCCCTCCGCATGTCCACCTCCACGAAAATCATTGTCGGCATCGTGATCGTCGTCGTTATGGCGCTCACTTCCTTCTGGGGTGTTTACGCTCCTTCTTTTTCGGAAGTCTATATACTGCCCGTCCAGATGACGGCGGCTGACGGAACACCGCTTGGCGACTTCCAGTGCCGTCCTGTACCCGGGGAAAACGGAAAGACGCTCCTGGTCTTCCGGGATGCGGATTTCCTGCGCCAGACTACGGGCGGCATGGTGCATTCCAAAATCATCCTTTCCTACAAAGGTACGCCGTTCTTTGAAGGAATTGTCCCCGGTCCCATGGAGGCCATTGAAATTCCCTCCGGCAGCCTTCCTCCCCCCTTCCGGGAACTCCGGCATCACTGAGGCCCCCCGGGAAGACGGCCTGTTATGGCATTGTTACTGAAAGGGCGCAGGTTTCTCTATACAACAGGGGAAATATTGTGGTTTTATAGAATCAAACGATGAGTGATTCAGCCTATACCATTCTGATTGCGGAGGACGACGACAGCATCAGGCATGCCCTGACGGACGTTCTGACCGCATCCGGCTACGAAGTGCTGGCTCTGGAAGAAGGCCTGGCCGCCATCCATGCCGTGCGGGAACGCAATTTCGACCTCGCCCTGCTGGATGTGGCCATGCCGGGCGCGGACGGATTCCAGGTGCTGCAGGTCATGTCTGAGGAACGCCCCGGAACGCCTGTCATCATGCTCACGGCCCGTGGAGAGGAGGAAGACCGCGTGCAGGGGCTCAAGCTGGGGGCGGACGACTATATTGTCAAGCCGTTCAGCATCCGGGAACTGCTCGCCCGCATCGAGGCCGTTCTGCGCAGGTCTCCGGAACGGCCGCGCCAGCTCCGGGAAATCAGGATCCCCGGCGCCACCCTGGACAGCGCCAACCGCCTGATCACCTTTAAAGACGGGAGGGAAACCTCCCTGACCGCGCGGGAATTCGAATTCCTCACCTATATGGCCACCCACCCCAACCGCGTTATCACGAGGGACGAACTGCTCCGGCGCGTATGGGACGTGGACCCGCGCCTGACGGATACGCGCTCCGTGGAAATGACCGTCATGCGCCTCCGGGACAAGCTCGGGGCCGCCTCCGCCTCCCCCCTGGAGACGCTTAGAAGCCAGGGCTACCGCTGGAATTCATCCTTCGTTTCCTGATCCGTGAACCGGCGCATACGCATCATTCTGCTGGCAATCAGCCTGCTGCTGGTCATCGGCACGCTCGGATGGCTCACCCATGTTCTGCTGGTGCAGGCGGAAGAAACGGGGCATTCCGAACAGCGTATCAGGGTGGAAGCCCTGGCTCATGAAGCCAAGCTGGAAATGGACCGCCTTCTGACCTCCTTCATCACATTCGAACAGGCCCGCGGCTATTTTGAATACCAGCCCGTTTACGCCTACAAACGCCCCTATGACCTGAGGATGGGCGCCCCGGCCCCCGGAGAAGCAACCCGTGGTTCCAATCTCGCCGCCTACCTGCCGGACTACGTTACAGCCTTCATTCAGATTTCCCCTGCCGGGCGCGTAACCGGCCCCGCTCTTCCCCCGGAGCTTGCCGGGCGGCTGAATGAACAGAAGGACCTTTACCAGCGGCTGAACGGCAAGGTCTCCTCCCTTACCTCCGTTCCGTCCAGCGGAAACCTCTGGACGGATATCCGGAATGAAATTCTGCATGAATCTCCGGAACCGGAGCCAACGGCATCCGGCGTTCCGGCACAAGTGGAAACTGTCACTTCCTTCGTTCCCGTGGAAGACGGAGGGAACCTTTACATCCTGCGCCAGGTGCACACCAGCCGCGGCATTTATTTGCAGGGGGCCCTGATGAACATGGACAATCTGAACAGACGCCTGCCCGGCCAGGTAAAGATGCTGCTTCCCCACAGCCGCCTGGCAACCTTTAACCCGTCCTCCCCGCCCCCGGAGGAAACCCGGCAGGCGGGCGCACTCCCCTTTGCCAACGCCCCCCTGATTTTCCTTCCGGGAGACACCGGAGCCGTTCCTCTTCAGGACCACAAAAAAATGCTGACCTGGACGCTCACCCTCATCTGGAGCATGGTGCTCCTGGGTGCGGCTGGGGTCATCTGGCTCATGCTGGGAACCTTCCGCCTGGAACAGCGCCGCGGGGACTTCGTCTCCGCCGTCACCCATGAACTCCGGACGCCCCTCACGTCCTTTTCCCTGTACACGGAAATGCTGGAAGACGGCATGGTGCCGGAACAGAAAAAGCCGGAATACTATGCCAACATGCAGCGGGAATGCCGCCGTCTGGAACACCTGATTGAAAACGTACTTTCCTACTCCCGGCTTCAGCGGAACGCTATTCGCCGCGCGCGGGACACGCTCACCTGTCAGGAGCTTTTTGAACCCATTGCGGAAAAAATAGAACGCCGCCTCCGGGAGGCGGACATCAGCTTCTCCTTTGCCCTGGCCCAGCCCATCCGCATCCTTCCTATTCATACGGATGCCGTTTCCGTAGAGCAGATTATGGACAACCTGACTTCCAACGCCATTAAATACGCCAAGGGGGAAAACGCCAAAGTCCAGCTCACCGTCCAGGCGGACCGCCACAACATCGTCATCCGCTTCCGCGACAACGGCCCAGGAATTTCCCCGAAAAACCGCAAGCTTGTCTTCAAGCCCTTCCGGCGCACAAAAGACGCTACCAACAGCCGGAAACCCGGCGTAGGCCTGGGGCTGGCGCTGGCAAGGGATACGGCACGTTCCCTGGGGGGAGACCTGAAACTGGAATTCGGCACCCTGGGGGGAGCCAGCTTTCTGCTGACGATTCCCAAATCCTGAACCTGCCAGCGGGACAGCCGGGAACCAACCGGAATTCGCCTCCCGGTCCGTACGGAAAAACCTTCCTGGTTCCTCCCCTGCCTTTCCCGGACATCCCTGTAATATCCCGTCCGGGATGCTATGCGCTTGCCTTCCCGTGACGGATATGTGACATTGAACCGCAACGCACGGACAGGGGAAAACTTTCCGCTTGCTTCCCTTCCGGCGCGGCGGAACGAACAAACGCACGGACATGCCATCATGAGCAAAAGGATTTTGATTACCGGAGGCGCCGGCTTCATCGGCTCCCATCTCAGCGAACGGCTTCTCAGGGAAGGCCATGAAGTTATCTGCATGGACAATTTCTTCACGGGCAGCAAACAAAACATCCTCCACCTGACGGATTATCCCGGATTTGAAGTAATACGCCATGACGTTACCGTTCCCTATGTCATGGAAGTTGACCAAATCTACAACCTGGCCTGCCCCGCCTCTCCTCCCCATTATCAGTTTGACCCCATCCACACAATGAAGACCTCCGTGCTGGGCGCTCTGAATATGCTGGGCCTTGCCAAACGGTGCAAGGCCAGAATCCTCCAAGCCTCCACCAGCGAAGTATACGGAGATCCCATGGTCCATCCCCAACCGGAAACCTACTGGGGAAACGTCAACCCCGTGGGCGTCCGCTCCTGCTATGACGAAGGCAAAAGATGCGCGGAGACCCTGTTCATGGACTACCGCCGCATGAACGGGGTGGACGTTCGCATCATCCGCATCTTCAACACTTACGGACCGCGAATGAACCCTAACGACGGAAGAGTAGTCTCCAACTTCATCGTCCAGGCGCTGAAGGGGGAAGACATCACCATTTACGGAACGGGCAAACAGACCCGGAGTTTCCAGTACGTGGACGACCTGGTGGAGGGGATGGTGCGCATGATGGATACGGAAGGTTTTTCCGGCCCGGTCAACCTGGGTAATCCAGAGGAATTCACCATGCTGGAACTGGCGGAAAAAGTCATTGAAATGACAGGATCTTCTTCCAAAACAGTATTCCGCCCTCTGCCCTTGGACGACCCGACCCAACGCAAACCGGATATTCGGCTGGCAAAAGAAAAGCTGGGTTGGAAGCCTCATATTACGCTGGAAAAAGGGTTGGAAAAGACCATCGCCTATTTCCGGAGCATTCTCTAGAAATAAGGTAAGTCAATCTCAGCGGCTGCTGACAAAATTTCTATTGCATGCCGACAGCCCGGAAATTACGGGGCCATTCATTTACCGGGGGTGCGGCATGCCAAACAGCCGGATATTACCCGTTTTTGACTGGCTCCGAAAGAACGGCTCCGCTAGCATAAGATGTTATGGAACATGCCAGCAACAAGGAAATCTATTCCGTTCAGGCAACCGTCCGCACTTACGAAAGCGGTGCGAATGGCCTGATGAAACCGGAAACGGTTCTGCACTGGTTTCAGGAAATAGCGGAAGCCCATGCCTCCTGCCTGGGTTTCGGCTATGATTTCGTAACGTCCCGCAACCTGGCTTGGGTGGAAGTGCGCATGGATGCGGCCGTCAGCCGCCTTCCCCGGTGGAAGGAAACGGTGGAACTCCGAACCTGGACGGCCCAGGAAACGCCTCTGCTGGCGCGCCGCAACCTGGAAATCAGGGATGCCCAAGGCAACTGCATCGTTGCAGCAAGCTGTCTGTGGGCTGTCATTGACATACGCCGCAGGCGTCCTGTGCCATTAAACAGGCATATCAGCTCTTTCCCGGATACCCCATGCAAAGAAACGGTGGCTCCGGTATCCATGGACATTTCGGGACTTCTGCCGACGATCAGGGAATGGACGGCGGAACGCCGGGATACGGATTTCAACCGCCACATCAACAATGCCGCCTACCTGGTCTGGGCTCTGGACTCCCTTCCGGACTCCTGGCTAAAGAACCACCAACTGACGGGAATTCACCTGCATTTCAGAAAAGAAACCCATGCGGGAGATTCCATGAAATCCCTGCTGTTCTTCCGGGACTCCCTCACCACCCACCACCTCATGCACGGAGATGAACTGCGGGCGGAAGCGGTATTGGAATGGAAAACCGCTGAAATCGCATAAAAAAGGCCCTATTGCTCGCGTTCCGTTCTTTTCCGGCT
>OLPS01001834.1_pt1 | contig 21093 bp, 21 predicted proteins | sample 1673071 | NCBI WGS metagenome assembly OLPS01 (sample SAMEA3136752, study PRJEB25190) | human gut metagenome | reverse complement strand
TGCGGTCATCGTCATCGGGGATTGCAGTGCTCAGAGGTTCAGTCGCTACGCTGGGACCCGGCTGAGACACCGGGACGTCCAAAGGAACCGTCGTCTGATCCGGCCCAACGTTCACACCTTCCATGCCGCAGAAGGGGCAGCTGCTGAACCGGGAAGCATCGTAGTGGTGGCCGTTGGGGCATTTCATCAAATTCATAATAAAGTCCTCCTCAAGTAAAAAGTTTGTTATATTCTCAGCAGACGAATTTCTGCCGTAGAATCAAAAGTTCCCTTTACACCCGAATCTATACGGTGTACAACAATGCACAGGTGAGTTGTTGGGATTATTTTCTGTCGCAGAGTAGCCCACTCTGCGATAATGGCAAAAAAACAACGGTAATTCGTTTGGCAATTCGGATTGACGGCTTATTTGACGGAAATAAAATCTGCCAGCTGTTCCATCGTTTCCCGCTTCAGCTCCAACGAAGGATGAACATATCGATTCATTGTGATGGTAACAGATGAGTGTCCTAAAATCTCACTCAGAGTTTTGATGTCGATTTTTGCTTCCACACAGCGTGTGGCAAAAGTGTGCCTTAAAACATGAAAATTCCTTTTTTCCAATCCACAGGCATCCAAAATCTTGTGAAATCTTCGCTGAATGCACCGCGGTTCGATAAACTTCGAAGGAGAACCGCTCAAAAAGAATCCGGTGTGACTCAGGGAATAGCGCTCCAGAAAACCGAACAGCAAATTTGAGATTGGGATATTCCGATTAGCGGAGCTGCTTTTGGGAGACGCAATCTCGATATGTGTTTTTTTGCTCCCAGGTACCCGATTCTGGATACGTTGCATCGTCTGACAGATATAGATATTCCTTTCCGAAATCGAGATCTTTTCCCACGTCAACGCACACAGCTCCCCGATACGTATTCCTGTCAGTAGACAAAGAAGAATCCCCAGATTCAGAGCATCGGGATGTTCCTCTAGATATTGCTGCAAAATCATCTGCTCTGGGAGGCTTAAAATGGGCAACGACTTTTGCGTCTGCTTGACCCTGATATCAAGAACCTTCGAATCTACGAATATACCGAGTGTTCCTGCATAATTCAGAATGCGACGCAGAACAGAGAGCACATCCGAGATTGTCTTGGGAGAAAGACCGGTTTTATCCTTTTTTCCGTGCAGTTCAAGGTGTTTGCAAAGCTTCCTTACCATTTCTTTTGTGATCTTCTCGATTTTTACTGTCTGGAATGATGGCATGAGATAGCATTCGATTAGCGTCCGATAACGAATGTAGGTGGATTCCTTGAAGTTAATGGAAAAGGCGTCAAGCCACTCCATGGAAACAAGTTCAAATGTACTGTTTCTGGTTCTTTCCTCGCTTCCGGATGGTTTACCTTGGAGCTGGAGCGTGTGCTGTAGATCACATCGCACTTCGCGGTAGGAGGAAGCATACAGATAACCATATTTGGGCTTTCCCAGCGCATTTCGCGACTTTATGTAGCGTGCTTCCCAGCGGCCATCCTTCCTTTTATAAATGTTCAATCCTTTTCTTGACACAAAAACCTTCCTTTCGTTGACGGCTTATTTGACGGAGCATACAATCGGATTGTATCGAATTTGTTGAAATTGTCGAGTAAGTACGACATTATTTTCTTTTTTTCAGAATTTCAGATTGCTTTCTCTTGACCATCCGTGTAATCGGCGGTAAAATTCAATTGAATCATCCTGTCGCAGAGTGGGCTACTCTGCGACAGGAAACATAAACCATGAATGTAAAAATTCATGGTTTTTATTTTTTCCATTTTCTTTTAGTCTATCACAGGTAGTTGATTATATCAATTAAAAATAATAGATTTAATCATTCGGTTTCAGCTATGCTCTCGACTACAATAGAGTTGAGAAGGATGGTGGTGGCCATGTACGAAGAACAGTTTTCTAAGAGGCTTACTGAGCTGCGCACACAGAAGGGTGTGTCTGCAAGAGACATGAGCCTCTCAATCGGGCAGAATCCCGGCTATATTCGTGCAATCGAAAGTGGTACTGCCTTTCCGACGATGGCAAATTTCTTTTACATCTGCGAATATTTCAACATTACTCCACAAGAATTTTTTAATTTCGGCGAGGAAACCTCCAATGGAATGAATGCACTTGTTGACCAGCTAAAACAGTTCGATGCCGAGCAGATCAATGCACTTACGGCTTTTATAAAAACAATCGTAAAAAAGTAAATTATCAAAGAACTTAATACTTGGTAAACCTACCGAAAGATAGGGCAACAAAGCCAAATGAGTCTAAAATCTCATATACGAGGTCATGGCAGCTGGTTGCTTTTTGAATGGGATAATTTTATCCCTCTACCATGTTAGAACCGTCTGTGAAGATTTCAACTCACAGGCGGTTTTTGTTATTTAAAAGCAAAATGATGGGGCATTCTTCAGCTTATGCGGTGGAGAGATAGCTTTACATAGCAGCATCCGGGATTCACCGTATTAAGCGGAAGAATGCCCGGATGCTGCTTTTTATTCAGGAGGTGTCTGTTATGCGGCAATCTGATTCGGTGAGCGAAGAACTTGACACGGAGAACGTTCAGTGTGCGCTTGATTTTGAGAACACAATGAATGAGCTGGAGACACAGTTATACTATCGCCATCTGCCGCCGAAGGAAGTTGCTCTGCGGGTCATGGAAGCGGCCTGTAAATTCTATGATGCCGACTGGTGCGGTCTAATTCAGGTTGATCTGGATTTGGGGCTGAGGAAGCCGCTCTGGTGGCACAATGAATGCCAAGAAGATAAAACCACTATCCTTACAAATGAGTTTGAATCGTCTGAATTTCTCGACCGCTGGGTAAAGGCAGTGCGCAGAGGAACCCCGATGGTCGTTTCTGATGCAGAAGATGTCAAGGACACCTACCCGGACGAATACCGGTTGTATGAGCGCTTAGGTATTAAGTCCGTCCTTGCGATTCCACTGGAACCACGGCAAATCGCCCTGATTGCCGTGCGCAACCCTCAGCGGTACACCCATCAGACCAGTATGCTTAAACTTCTGGCCTATGTGTTACTGGCGGCATACAACGATAAGCGAATGGCTGACAGTCTGAGCATGGCATTCTCGCCAGAAAATATCAAGAGCAGCCATGATGTCTTCATCAGCTTGTTCGGAGAATTGAAAATCCACACTTCCCACGGTGTCCTGCCGGAGTCTGACCTGAAATCTCCTAAAATCAGCTGTCTGCTGACTTTTATGCTGCTTTCCAATAAGAAAGCCCTTTCATCGTTGGAAATCGTACAGGAAATCTGGCCAGAAGAACTGGAGGATAAGGACGAACCCGGAAAAAAGGTCAAACAGCTCGTTTACCGGCTGCGGCAAGCATTCAGCATTATCTCGGATGAGCAGCTGATTCTCTCCACGCCGTCTGGCTACCAATTCAACCCCGACCTCCATATCACGACCGATTTTCAGCGGTTCGATGAGTTGTGCATTGCAGCCGCAAAAGCCACTTCTGCTATAAATAAGGTGAGATTGCTCGAAAAAGCGGCATCATTGTATCAGGGCAAACTTCTTTCTGCTGCCAATGGCGAACATTGGCTGGTTCACTACGCAAACCGATACCACCTCGCATTTATGAGTACAGTTAATGAACTGCTGAAGCAATTGATGGACTTCCACGCATACGATCTGCTTCATCGGGATGCTGCACTGGCCCTGACCATCGCGCCGGAAAACACAAAAGCCTACTATTGGCTTATTCGCTCGTACCAGAAGCAGCACATGGACGAGATGGCAGCGGGCGAGCTTGCGGCTGCAAAGCAGAAACTGCCCGAAGATGAGTATCAGAAACTGCTCATTTCGCTCGAACGATATAACAACGTAGTTTCGCTATATGACTTTCATGTGACCTTCATGCGACTTCTGCGTGACCCGATTTTTTCAAAAATCGCCCCATGTGACTTTCATAAGACCGTCATGTGACTTCTGTAAGACCCTCGTGTGCTATGATAGCAAGGCAAAGCCTTGTTGTCTGGCTGCGAGGGCTTTATTTTTTGTCCTTTTTTAGCCGGATAAACCGCTTTTGACCTGTAACGAAGAAAAATATATCGAAAGCCTGAGATGCATTAAAGGCTGAGGATACTCATATTGCTTTCCATCTACGGATGGAAAACAGTGTCTGTACCCTTTTCTTTAATGCGTCTCTTTTTTTGCGCCCAAAGAAAAGCCAGTGCCCTGTCCAGCAGTGAGGTGTCCTCATCCTCCGCATCCAGCGGAAAGGACACTTCATGTTTCTTTTTGCCCTCTTTTCGTGGCTGGAACTGGCCGCAAAGTATCCCTAGAATCTCCAGATTTTCAATTTTTTACGAATTATCGAAAATTTGGAGGTCAACAATGGAATTTAATAACGGCAACGAACGTCGAAAACTGAACAAAAAGTGGGAACGGCTGCGTGTGCAGTACCAACAGGCGGGAATGAGTGAAGATGCAATCCAAGCCATGTATGATTTTGATTTGGGCGTTCTCAATAGTGAGCGTTCCTACGTTGCAAACACACTGGCAATCGTTGACGATGGTGATGACAACACGGGAAGGAAATCTTCTGACTTTAAGCAGTATGAAAAGGCAATTACTGTAACCGATACTTACCACGAGACCCGGACTCGGTTTGCATGGGTAGGCGAAATCAAAGACAAGCGTTTGCAAGAAGGGTTAGAAAAACTCTCCGATGAAGAACTTCGGCTTATCACGCTGTATTTCCGCGACGAATATAGTACCGTAGAATTATCTAAAGTTTATGGCATTGCACAGCAAAATATTAGCAAGCGAATCTTGAAAATTACTAAATTTTTGAAGAAGTTTGGATTTTTAGGTGTAGATTGAGGCTTCTCGATGGCTCGTAAGTGAGGGGACAATTCACCAGACGGCTCTCGCCGCTGGTGATATGTCCACACTCACGGACCTTGAAAGCTGAATAGTTCAATCATCTGGTACTTCAAGATAATGATACTTCTGTTCAACGCAGCCCGGTCAGCGTTAGGCGGGGTGGCTGAGATGCCAATGGAGCGGTACAAGCCCGCCGCCAGATGATTCCCCACTCTCAGGGAGCCGAGGGCGAATATGAGAGAACTTTATTCATATTTTCATCGCACTGCCAAATCGGCAGAGCAGTGATCTGCAATCCCAACACGATTCCCCAACAAATAACACGTTGGTTTGCAATAAAGCAGGAGCGGTCGGATGCCGTTTTCGGTCTCCGACAACTCCTGTTACTTTTACTTATCCATATCTATCCGCAAAACAACTACCCGACATAGGAGGACATCTCTATGGTTGAATTGAATCCTACCGTGCGGGAGCAGGAGATCTACGAGGAAATGGAGCTGACCCCGGAAATGGTCAAATCCATCCGAACCCTCTGCGCGACCTGCCTCCGGCACTTCGTGGAAGCTAAGGCTTTCAAAATTGCGCTCGTGCCCAGCCCTGACAAGAGCATGGACACCTGCACGGTCTGCCAGACCAACCGTGGGCATGACTATGTTGTTATGCACCGGTAAGTCCGGCACTGCACTTTGTCACCGGGGAGGTGATAACACACCCCATTAAAATGAATGCCACCATAAATTGAACGAAGCCCGCTGCCAAGAAAAAGCAGCGGGCTTTGTACATAACAAAACATGGAGGTAAACATTTGCAGCAAAACTGGAAGTTCCGGCGCGGAGACATTTACTACGTCCAATTCGGAAACACAAGTACCGGCTCGGAACAGCACGGCGACCGCCCTGCGGTCATCATTCAGAATGATGTGGGCAATACCTACGCACCGACCCTCATCGTTGTCCCTCTGACAAGCAATACGGAAAAGAAAGTAACTCAGCCGACACACTGCTTGTTGGAAAACGAAGGGCTGTCTATGTCCTCTATGGCTCTGGCAGAACAGATCTTCACCATCGACAAAAGCCGCATTTTGAAATACTTAGGGCATCTCGCCCCGGAAGATATGCAGCGGCTCGATTATGCCTTGAAGAACAGTCTTGCCTTGAACCCACTGGGCAGCATTCGGAAGCTCAAGCCCATCATCCGCTCCACGGCAGCGTATGCGCCGCCGGAAGTAGTGGATGGAAAGCCACCCATCTATCCCTACACACCCATCAAATCGTCCTTTGAGGACGCAGGGAGCGTGGAGGAAATGATGCTGTACACCGAGCTGCAATCCGCTGTTCATGCCATGATACAGCGACTCGAATACAGCTTTACCTTTAATCCCAGCCTGCTCGCCATCCCGAAGCGTAAGCAGCAGGTCAGTGAGATTTTAGCAGAAGCCGAAAAATACATCTGGAGAATCCGGGAGGAAATGCAATGCGACTGAGCAACACCAACAACTTTTCCGCATCTTTCAATGTGGCCACTCCTTATCAGATGGTGGTCATTCACAGCAGCAAGCTAATCTACCCGCGCGAGCTTTATCAGCGGGGCATCCAGCGTAAGCGCGTTGAGCTGATTGCAAGAGACTTCAATGAATATACGGCGAATGAGCCGAAGGTCAGCTTTCGCAATGGCCGGTATTATGTAACGGACGGTCAGCACACCATTGAAGCGCGTATCCTGCGCAACGGTGGCAAAGACCTCCCGATTCTCTGCAAGGTGTATACGGGTCTGACGATGCAGCAGGAAGCCCTGTTCTTCGCAGAGCAAAACGGTCACGCTGCACCGCTGACGGCGGGCATCAAGCTCCGTGCCAAGGTCGTGGGCGAGGATGCTCTTTCCATGGCATTCCTCGCAGCCACCAACCGGGTGGGTCTGGACTTCAACTATGACAGCTTGCAGTTGAGCGACTACCGCATCAGCTGCGTAGGCACTGCACTCAAGCTGTACAACCAGATGGGCGAGAAAATCTACTGCGAGGCTCTGCGGCTGATTGTGGACGCATGGGAGGGCAAACCCGATTCCTTCCGTGCCGCAGTCCTGAAGGGTGTGATGTACTTCGTGGAAGTGTATCACGGTGAGTTCAACGAGGAACGGCTGATCCGTGCCCTGCGCAGCGTCCATCCCATGGAAATCTACCGCACCGGGATGGACAACCCGGCAAAGCTGCCCGGATGGAAGAAATACGTTTTCCCCATCTATGCGGCGTACAACGGCAAATCCCGTAAGGATGCCCTGCCGATGAAGTTCTGACATTTACAGGAATCTCTCCTTAAAGACAATGGGCATCCGCACAACGCAGATGCCCATTGTTACATATTAAGACAACAGCATTTATTCATAATAGGAGTTACAATCTTATGATCGATAAATTTTCACAGGTCGCAGAGAACCTTCCTGCGGCTGACCGTGATGCCGACCGGCAATATCATGTAATCAATGGCTATCCTGTTGTTTTCAGTTTTTCCAAAGAACCCAACCCGGAAGCATTTGAGCGCATTCGGAACATCCTGCTTGCCACCAGCTATACGAAGAAGGTAGGTTGACATCATGGACGAATGCAGAACCAAACGCTATACTGAGTGCGGTAACGGGCGGTGCTACAAGCCGAACCATTGCCGGACGTTCTTTGACAACGAAATAAAGCCTGTCCCCACTTTTGTTATGAAAGTGAGGAATTTACAATGACAGAAAACAACAACCGCGTCTGCTGCTTGTACCGCGTTTCCACCGATAAGCAGGTGGATTTCACTTCCAACCATGAAGCTGACCTGCCCATGCAGCGAAAGGCTTGCCATAAGTTCGCTGAATCGAAGGGCTGGGTCATCGTCCATGAAGAACAGGAAGAAGGCGTGTCCGGCCACAAAGTCCGGGCCGCCGCCCGCGACAAGCTGCAAATCATCAAGGACTATGCCCGGAGGGGCAAGTTTGACATCCTGCTGGTGTTCATGTTCGACCGTATCGGTCGTATCGCAGATGAAACTCCCTTTGTTGTGGAATGGTTTGTACGGAACGGCATCCGGGTATGGAGTACCCAAGAGGGTGAGCAGCGTTTCGACAACCACACTGACAAACTGCTGAACTACATCCGATTCTGGCAGGCGGACGGAGAAAGCGAAAAGACTTCCGTCCGTACCCGCACCAGTCTGCGCCAGCTTGTAGAAGAAGGTCACTTCAAGGGCGGAAATGCGCCTTATGGCTATGACCTTGTACGGAGTGGGCGTATCAACAAGCGCAAGCATGAACTGTACGAACTGCACATCAACGAACAGGAAGCTGCCGTAGTGCGGATTGTCTTTGACAAGTATGTGTATGAGGGCTACGGCCCGCAGCACATTGCTACCTATCTGAACAATTCTGGCTATCGCGCAAGGTCTGGAAAGTGCTGGCACCCATCCAGTATTCGGGGGATGGTACAAAACCTGACCTACACCGGCGTTCTCCGTTGTGGGGATGCACGGTCAGAATTGATGCCGGATTTGCAGATTGTCCCGCAGGAACAGTTTGAAAACGCACAGCGCATTCGGAATGAACGCTCTGTGCGCTCAACTGCGGAAGCCGAAAATCGCCTTCCTTTGAACATCCATGGGAAGTCGCTGCTTGCCGGCAACGCTTACTGCGGACACTGCGGTGCAAAGCTGGAACTGACCAGCAGCCGTAAATGGCGAAAAATGGCAGATGGTTCGTTAGACGATACGCTGCGTATTCGCTATACCTGTTACGGAAAGCTCCGCAAGCAGACCAACTGCACCGGGCAGACGGGATATACCGTCCACATTCTGGATGAGATCATTGATAAAGCTGTCCGCCAGATTTTCTCCAAGATGAGGGGTATCCCCAAAGAGCAGATCGTTACAAAACGCTATGAAAAAGAGAATGCGGAACACAAGAATCATCTGCAAGACCTTCAGACACAGCGGAACAAGGCAGAAAAAGACCTGTTGGCACTGAAAACCGAGGTTTTAGCTTGCATCAAAGGTGAAAGCGTGTTACCGAGAGAAACCCTTGCCGAAATGATTACAGCGCAGGAAGAGAAACTCACGGAGCTGGAAAACCTTTGCGAAGCGGCCAGTGAAGAACTGGAGAAAACGGCTGAGCTGATGGATAAAGTGTCGCGGCTGTATGATGAACTGATTTCTTATGCTGACCTGTACGACAGTGCAAATTTTGAAGCGAAGAAGATGATCGTCAACCAGCTCATCCGCAGGGTAGACGTATATCGCGGATACCAGATCAACATCTCGTTCAACTTCGACCTTACTCCGTACATCGAGGGGGAGTGATACGTCCGCCTGCAAAACAGTCGGGCATCGAACAAGTATTTTCAAAAACAACGAAACAGCAAGAATTGGGGGTTGCCGTCCATGCGCCTGCAAAATCAGACTTTTGACTGATTTTTTCCGTAGCCTCCAAGAAATCAAAAAGAAAAGCACCATACTTCAAACGAAGTACAGTGCTTTTTTGGTGGAGAATACCGGGATCGAACCGGTGACCTCTTGCATGCCATGCAAGCGCTCTCCCAGCTGAGCTAATCCCCCATAAAATCCAAGAAGCGAACCTCTTGGATGGAGTTTTTTGTTGGGAATTGATTGTCGCAGGACTATCTGACTGGGGGTGTGTTTTGATACCAACCGGGCTCCCAGCTGAGCTAATCCCCCATAGCTGGCGTGTCATTCCTGACGACGCATATTATTATACCAGCCAAAAGGAGAGTTGTCAATAACTTTTTTATTTTTTGTGAGCGACGCTGCGGCGGGTGCTGCGCTTGTAGTAGAACAGGTACTGCTGTACGATGCCAGCCTGCTGACCATAGGAAGGAAAAGGGTCGCGGCCGCCGAATTCCTCATCAATGAGTCGCTGTATCCAAACATCAATGGGAGCCATCGCGGTACGGCCATAGCCAAAGAGGCAGACGCAGTTTGCTACCTTTTTGCCGACGCCGTCCAGCTCGAGGAGGCGGGAAAAGAGCGCGTCGTCGGGCAGCGCTGCCAGAGCACCGAGGTCAAGTGTGCCGCTGGAAGTCTGTGCGGCAGCGTTCTGGATGTAACGGGTGCGGTAGCCCAGACCACAGCCCATCAGCTGCGCCCCAGAGAGGCTGCAGAGCTGCTGCGGGGTGGGGAAAAGGAAGACTTCATCGCCTTCGGCACTGAGCGGTTCGCCGCAGCACCGGGCAAGGTGTTCCACGGCGGTGCGGATGGCCGGAATGCTCTTGCGCTGGGAGATAAGAAAGGTGATAAGCATTTCCCATGGATCCTGATGCAGGATTCGGATGCCCTGCCCGAAATCGAGCGATTTGTCCAGATAGCTGCTCTGTCCCGCCAAGCTGCACCGCAGCGCGGCATAGTTCCGGCCCAAATCAAAGTAGTTGGCCCAGCACTCCCAATCTGAGCCATACCATGCGGCGTCGTATTGCCCAGCGCCCAGCGGAGTCAGATAAAGGAGTGCGCCGCCGGAAAGAAAACGGTAGCGCCCATCGGCCAGTTTCTGCGGCCGGAAGCACTGGCCGCTTTCGATGATTTTGTCGAGGTCAAAGTCGTCCTGGATGGTGACGAGCTGATGGGTAAGGGGAACGGTATGCATGGAAAACTCCTTTTTGAAAAAATTGTGGCGATGCCCGATTCGAGGTGGAAACTGATTTCTATCCGTACCCTTTGCGGGGAGGGCAACCTTGATGCTGAAAAGATCGGCGTGGTTGTGACAATTTCTATCTACGCCCTCGGTGAAGAGGACGACTTGGTTACGCCTTTGAGAACCGCGATATGATTATTATGTTATTCTATCCACACCCCTCAAATAGGAGCGACTTCAAGTCGAAGAATGCACTGGGGAACACAAACTGATTTCAACCAACGTCTTTAAGAGACGGAATTGTAGGTCAAAATACTCGGTTCCTTAGAGAGCACATGGCAACAACTTAATAAGAGTTTACCATATTTTTGTGTCGATTTCTACCTGCGCCCTCCGCGAGGAGGGCGACCGCCCGGTTCAAGCCCGGAAATGCCCACCGACAGAAATTTCTATCCCCGCCCTCCGCGAGGAGGGCGACAGGGGCAACTCAAGCTTTTGGTTGGCCACAGCAAATTTCTATCCCCGCCCTCCGCGAGGAGGGCGACTTCCACTTTGCGCCGGATGCAAGACCACCGAAAAATTTCTATCCACGCCCTCCGCGAGGAGGGCGACGAGGACGCCCACGGCAATTACATGACGGAGCAGATTTCTATCCACGCCCTCCGCGAGGAGGGCGACTCGATCATCGTATAGGTCGTATGGGACTGCTTGGCAATTTCTATCCACGCCCTCCGCGAGGAGGGCGACGCATAAAGGTCTGCACTCCGGGCGGCTTCAAATAATTTCTATCCACGCCCTCCGCGAGGAGGGCGACTTTTCAGGGATGGTGTTATACTGAGCTTGCATATATTTCTATCCACGCCCTCCGCGAGGAGGGCGACAAAAAGATACTGCTTGATGTTTGAGACGTAGGAGATTTCTATCCACGCCCTCCGCGAGGAGGGCGACGATTCGCAAGGTCGCTCTGGTCCATACCCTGCGTATTTCTATCCACGCCCTCCGCGAGGAGGGCGACTCAATTACGGTGTCAATATCGCCGCCGGACAACATAATTTCTATCCACGCCCTCCGCGAGGAGGGCGACAAACCGCCCTGCGCCCCAGCCTTGATGCTACTCCAATTTCTATCCACGCCCTCCGCGAGGAGGGCGACTGCGCCCATGTGCCGCTCCCGACCTTGCGCTCCAATTTCTATCCACGCCCTCCGCGAGGAGGGCGACGAAGAAACACGCCTTGCGGCTCTGCGTGATGGTATTTCTATCCACGCCCTCCGCGAGGAGGGCGACTATTATAAGAGCCGAGAATACATCAAAAAGGCCATTTCTATCCACGCCCTCCGCGAGGAGGGCGACGTCTTTTTTGGCACATCAGCGATGTGGCCCAAATCATTTCTATCCACGCCCTCCGCGAGGAGGGCGACCTCTCCGTGATTTCTGGTAGGCTGCCGTAAGGTATTTCTATCCACGCCCTCCGCGAGGAGGGCGACTAGGTGGATTCTTCTCCGGCTGCGTTGTAGTAGGATTTCTATCCACGCCCTCCGCGAGGAGGGCGACCACCTACGAGTGCTTCAAGCGCAGGATCAAACCATTTCTATCCACGCCCTCCGCGAGGAGGGCGACCAAGATCACCGGCAAGTGGGATCTTCAGATTTTATTTCTATCCACGCCCTCCGCGAGGAGGGCGACGACAGCACGGTGGGCGTTGGCCGTCAGGTCGAGATTTCTATCCACGCCCTCCGCGAGGAGGGCGACAAGCGTTCGGCCAGTAGCCGTTCATGCGGTGCGTATTTCTATCCACGCCCTCCGCGAGGAGGGCAACCGCTTCACGGTGTTCTCACCTTCCGGGAGAGCTTATTTCTATCCACGCCCTCCGCGAGGAGGGCGACGCAGGCAGAAGCCCCGCCCGATGGCGGCATCACGATTTCTATCCACGCCCTCCGCGAGGAGGGCGACAGCTGCAAGAGTATGTGGTGCCGGGACGGAGCGATTTCTATCCACGCCCTCCGCGAGGAGGGCGACATTTATCGCTTCGAGTTCCTGCCCCCGGCAGTGATTTCTATCCACGCCCTCCGCGAGGAGGGCGACATTACTATCTTTTAAACGTGGAGCCCAACATCAACATTTCTATCCACGCCCTCCGCGAGGAGGGCGACGACCATCCAGGCACAGCCCGGCATGGACGAGGAATTTCTATCCACGCCCTCCGCGAGGAGGGCGACGTTTCGTCTTCCATCGTGCAGATATAGTGCAGGCAATTTCTATCCACGCCCTCCGCGAGGAGGGCGACCAGACATCTATGCACTCATCCAGAGCAGACTAGATATTTCTATCCACGCCCTCCGCGAGGAGGGCGACACCCACGTTCACATCAATGCTGCTGGGAAGTTGCAATTTCTATCCACGCCCTCCGCGAGGAGGGCGACTCGTGGTGGACATCCGCAAGGACGCCAACGCGCAGCATTTCTATCCACGCCCTCCGCGAGGAGGGCGACTGCGGCGTCGGTGCTCCGGGCCGCCCCGCCCCCACATTTCTATCCACGCCCTCCGCGAGGAGGGCGACCCCCGAAGGAGACTAAAGTATCATGTCAGTTTTATTTCTATCCACGCCCTCCGCGAGGAGGGCGACTCCGGCGGCGCGCAAAAATCCCCCTCTGCTTTGTCATTTCTATCCACGCCCTCCGCGAGGAGGGCGACGGGGCTGTTGTAACTCTTCAAATAATGATGGTTAAATTTCTATCCACGCCCTCCGCGAGGAGGGCGACAGCACGGCCTACTCCCGGCGAGTAGACGAGCTGATTTCTATCCACGCCCTCCGCGAGGAGGGCGACCCAAGCGTTCGGTGCTATCCCGGATGAAATCGTGATTTCTATCCACGCCCTCCGCGAGGAGGGCGACGAACCCGCAGGGATGTTTCACAACTCCCTCAGGATTTCTATCCACGCCCTCCGCGAGGAGGGCGACCTGGGCCTTTTCGATGGCCTTTTTCCACGCTGGGAATTTCTATCCACGCCCTCCGCGAGGAGGGCGACCTTTTACGCTTATTTCTACAGCATTGTACCTATCTATTTCTATCCACGCCCTCCGCGAGGAGGGCGACGTATCGCATTACCTCTGTTAATATACTCCCCGGCTATTTCTATCCACGCCCTCCGCGAGGAGGGCGACCCATAACCCTTTTTCATGTCAGTGCTGAGCTTGTCATTTCTATCCACGCCCTCCGCGAGGAGGGCGACCGCCCAGTGCCGCCAGTCGCGGGTCGTAGTATGTATTTCTATCCACGCCCTCCGCGAGGAGGGCGACGTCTTGTTCGGTATTCTCTCGGTCGGCATCCCGAAATTTCTATCCACGCCCTCCGCGAGGAGGGCGACAGTATGCCATGTACAAATCCGAATGTTTTTATAATATTTCTATCCACGCCCTCCGCGAGGAGGGCGACCGGGCGGTTAGAAATTAACGCCTACAAAATAGACATTTCTATCCACGCCCTCCGCGAGGAGGGCGACCCGGCCTCAGTTGGCCATGCCGCCGCCGTCTCTCTATTTCTATCCACGCCCTCCGCGAGGAGGGCGACGCTCTTTCGGCTGCTCACTCTCGTACTTTTTATCATTTCTATCCACGCCCTCCGCGAGGAGGGCGACGTGGAAAAGTATATCATGGCCTACGGCACCGAGATTTCTATCCACGCCCTCCGCGAGGAGGGCGACGAATTTGGTAACTGGAGACATTTTAACACAAGGTTATTTCTATCCACGCCCTCCGCGAGGAGGGCGACCAGCCGCCAGAGTTCGTGTTGCTGGTGTTCATCGTATTTCTATCCACGCCCTCCGCGAGGAGGGCGACGGATACGAGTACAATAGCGACACGAAGACACCGGGATTTCTATCCACGCCCTCCGCGAGGAGGGCGACTTGCAAATCTGGGAGAACAAGCCATCCTCAAAAAAATTTCTATCCACGCCCTCCGCGAGGAGGGCGACGCTGGACAGTTGGCACTACGGCGACAACTACACGATTTCTATCCACGCCCTCCGCGAGGAGGGCGACATTGATAGCGATTCTCTGACCACCGATGTACTCCGATTTCTATCCACGCCCTCCGCGAGGAGGGCGACGCCGTGCGGATTGCCTGTGCCCGGTTTTGCTGGAGATTTCTATCCACGCCCTCCGCGAGGAGGGCGACCTACATATGCGTATGAACCCGGTGCGGCTGGTGAATTTCTATCCACGCCCTCCGCGAGGAGGGCGACCGCTGGTTCAGTGAGGGGGATGGCTGTGAATCTATTTCTATCCACGCCCTCCGCGAGGAGGGCGACCAAGCCTAGTGGGAGCGGCAGCAAATAAACTATTTGATTTCTATCCACGCCCTCCGCGAGGAGGGCGACAGGAGGTGAGCATCGTATGAGTGGCAGACACATATTTCTATCCACGCCCTCCGCGAGGAGGGCGACCATCTGCCCTGTAGCCAATGATGATATCAGCAGAATTTCTATCCACGCCCTCCGCGAGGAGGGCGACTGGCGGCTGACTGGCGCATGAAAGACCGCAACATCATTTCTATCCACGCCCTCCGCGAGGAGGGCGACCTTGCGGTGAGGTGATGAGCATGGATTTCCCAACGAATTTCTATCCACGCCCTCCGCGAGGAGGGCGACCCTTTCCGCCATGGTGACAGCCTGGGCGAAGAACATATTTCTATCCACGCCCTCCGCGAGGAGGGCGACTCCATGATATTCACCATCGTAAACGCCCGCTATATTTCTATCCACGCCCTCCGCGAGGAGGGCGACTACCGCAATGTTATCCGCCGGGCAACCGCTATGCTATTTCTATCCACGCCCTCCGCGAGGAGGGCGACCCGGGCCGGTGATGCTGCTACCGTACCAGAAGTTCGATTTCTATCCACGCCCTCCGCGAGGAGGGCGACTCTCCACGATCTCGTCATACGCACAGTATACTTTATTTCTATCCACGCCCTCCGCGAGGAGGGCGACCGCGGATCTCCTCGCTGTCTTTGATCCACAGCGATTTCTATCCACGCCCTCCGCGAGGAGGGCGACGAAACGGGCTAAATAAATATCGTCACTCATTCCAATTTCTATCCACGCCCTCCGCGAGGAGGGCGACTTGAGTACGCGGACGAGATTGCCGCGTATGAGGAGATTTCTATCCACGCCCTCCGCGAGGAGGGCGACCTTTTCCGCCGGTTTGCGGAGGAAGATATAGACCTATTTCTATCCACGCCCTCCGCGAGGAGGGCGACGCGCGGATCTCCTCGCTGTCTTTGATCCACAGCGATTTCTATCCACGCCCTCCGCGAGGAGGGCGACCTGCTAAAAGTGACATTTTTTTCTCCTTTATAAATTTCTATCCACGCCCTCCGCGAGGAGGGCGACAACAGGGTCAATCATGACTCTGGAAACGTACCGAATTTCTATCCACGCCCTCCGCGAGGAGGGCGACCACTCATCCAAAGCCGGTTGGATGAGACCAAGATCATTTCTATCCACGCCCTCCGCGAGGAGGGCGACTTCTTTGTTCCCAACCGGCTACTCTGGGAACACTGATTTCTATCCACGCCCTCCGCGAGGAGGGCGACCACCGCCATTGAGATTTCCAATGCCACCGACAAACAATTTCTATCCACGCCCTCCGCGAGGAGGGCGACCAACGCGGAAGGTAAGGTTCACCTGACGCTTCGGAATTTCTATCCACGCCCTCCGCGAGGAGGGCGACGTATCCACATCCTCGTCATTGCCGAAGTCGGTCGATTTCTATCCACGCCCTCCGCGAGGAGGGCGACGGTCGTCTTTGTCGAACTTGACATTCTCCCAAAGATTTCTATCCACGCCCTCCGCGAGGAGGGCGACGGTGCATAGTCCATGTAGTAGCCCAGCGGGTTCAATTTCTATCCACGCCCTCCGCGAGGAGGGCGACAGCAAAAACAGAGACAAAATCTCTATTTTCTTATAAATTATACAACATTCTGCACGAATTTAGAAGAGCCTTGATTTACAACGGGTCAAAGAGCTATCCAAATCATGCAAAATGACACAAAAATCCGGTGCGAAGGTGCCGGAAAAATGCTGAGAACTCGCCCTTCGCACCGGGGCGGGAAACTCAGAACAACAGCAGGCCGTCCTGCTCGAAGGGCGGATGAACGCCGACATGCTCCACCTTGCTCTTATAGTTGTTGCCCAGCTGGTAGAAGCGCAGACTGTCCAGCGCAGGGTCGATGAGAGACGTCAGCTCCGCCTTGAGAACGGCATACTGCGCGGCATCCAGCAGACACTCGAACACGGAGTTCTGCACCCGCTGGCCGTGGTCCACACAGCGCTTGGCGACTTTGCGCAGACGTTTGCGCCCGGCAGGAGTTTCGGTATTGACGTCGTAGGTGATAAGGACCAGCATACACATCCCTCACTTCCAGAAAAATGGCGGGTAAAGCTCCATATCGCCCCGCAGGGTGCGGGCCAGAAGCAGAGCCTGCACATAAGGCACGAGGCCCCACGGAAGCTTTTCGTTCAGGAACGGGTGGGTGATAGTCTCCTGCTTGCGGGTCTGCCACCCGCCCAGAAAGGCGCGGCGGCCCTCATCGGTGAGAAGGACGGCCCCGTTCTCCTGCTTCTGGAAATGCTTCGGCGTCATGATTTTCTGGTTGATGCAGGAGAGCACGAAGCGGTCGGCATAAACTGCACGCAGCTCTTCCATGAGGTCGAGGGCGAGGCTCCTGCGCCCGGGCCGGGCGCGGTGGAGAAAGCCGACGTAGGGGTCGAGGCCCACACTCTGAAGAGCCGCCGTGCAGTCGGAGGCCAGAAGCGAATAAGCGAAAGAGAGCAGGGCATTGGTATTGTCCAGTGGCGGGCGGCGGCTCCGGCCTGCGAAAGAAAAATCATCGTGCTGCTGCAGGATGAGTGAATCAAAGCAGTCGAAATACCGCTGTGCCGCCTCGCCCTCCAGACCGCGAAGCTGGTCGAGGTCGTCACACTGCTCGATGAGGGGCAGCGCCGCCGCCAGCTGGGCGCTGGCGCGCTTGAGCTGTTCCACCGGCACCCGCTGAGGGTGGTCGCGGGTGGCCCGTTCCAGCACCCAGCGGGCGTTATAGACTTTGCCCAGGATGAAATTGCGCGCATAGAGACAGCTCTCTGCCTCGCTGTCTGCGATGCGGTACTGGGTCTGCCGCAGCAGGACGTTGCCCCGCTCTTCGCCTACGGCCCGGGCCAGAAAGCGGCCCTGTGGGCTGAAAAAGCTCAAATCGACCCCGAGGCTGGCGCATTTACCCATCAGGGCAGGGCTTGCGCCGGGATAGCTGAAGCAGACGATGCCTTCCAGCGTGTGGAGCGGGACCCGGCCAATTTCAGCCTTGTTGCAGAGCAGGACGATGTTCTCCCCCTCGAGGGAAAGGTAGGCGTCCTTGTTGAGGACGTAGAGCGTGTTCAAAAACTTTCTCATGGCGCGGCCTCCTGCATCTCGTCAAGATGGGCGCGGAGATAGGCTTTCGGGTCGGCACGCTGATACAGCACGGGGAGGCAGAACTCTTTGAGGGAGCAGGCGTTGCAGTGGGTGCCGGGCTTCGACTTGGGGGTATAGCCCCGGGCAAAATAGGCGTGCATCTCGTCGGCCATCTTCTGGGTGGTCTGGCGCAGTTCTTCGGTCAGCGGCACGACCTCCCGCCGCCGCGTTTCCTCGTAGAAGAGCGCACCCTCCGGGATGCTGCACACCAGCATCTCTTCCAGCGCCATGGCCTGTGCGCAGAGCTGCAGCCGGTCAGCGTCGCTGGCCTTGGCGCGGCCATGCTTGTACTCGACAGGCATGGGCTTCCAAAGCCCTTCCGTGCTTTGCAGGGGGATGCCCTCCGGGTCGGCCCGGAACTCGACGACATCGCAGTTTCCGCTCAGGCCCAGCCGACGGCTGACCACCTGCATCCCTCGGGTGATGAGCAGGCCGCCGCGCCGTTCGGTCTGGTTTGCGTCATGGCAGCGGGCGTGGTCGAGCTGGCCTTCGACGGTGCGGCGGTTCTCCGCCCACTGCTGTTCCAGATGGATGAGCGCCCACTGGCGGCGGCAGAAGCAGAAGTGCTGGATGCCCGACAGGGGCAGCCAGTCGTCTGCGCCGCCCATCAGGACAGCCTCTCGCAGGTGACTCCTTCCGGCAGAGTGTCTGCCACCGTGACGGTGTAGTCGTGGTAGCTGCGGGCGGCGTCCACATCGGGCTTGCGCTGGACGGCGACGGAGTCGAAGAGCTTATAGGCCGGGGCATTGCCCAGCTCAGAATCGTGCTTGAACACGATGAGCTCCCGCACGGCCATCTTGCCCCGGGCAGCGCTGTGGTCGTTCTCGAACATATTCAGAATGGCAGTCCACAGAAGTTTCAAATCATCTTCGGAGAAGCCGGTGGTCTTCCGGGCGAGGTTGGCCGAGACATAGCCCTCGGCGCGGTAGAGGGCGTAAGGCACGATGTGCTTGCGGCCCATCTCAGTACCCTTCTTCTCGGCGTCGGCCTCAGTGGTGATGGCCACGCGGGTGATGGTGACTTCCTGCGGGACGATGGGGTCTACCGAGCGGGCAAAGCTCAGCTGGACGGGGCCGCGCACCTGACCGCAGTTCAGCGCACCCTTGACGAAGGTGGTCATGACGGCACCGAAGGTGCGGATGTCGAAGTAGTTCTCACACATATAGTCCCGCAGCTTGGCATCGATGTCGGGGTCGGCCTTTTTGGCAGCTTTCAGGTCGGGGTCGATGCCCAGCGTGCTGATGGCCTCGGCATCGCTGCGGTTGAGGGGAACGCCGTCCTTGATGTAGATACGATAGCCTTTTTCGTCCTCTTTCAGGGTCTCGACATAGTTGCGGATCTTCCGCTTGAGGCAGACGTCGGTCACCAGACCGTAGCCCGTCTCGGGGTCGATGCGGGGCATGTTGCCTGCGTCGGGGTCGCCGTTGGGGTTGCCGTTCTCGACGTCGAACAGGATGACGAAATCATAGCGGTTCTTGATGGGCTCAGACATGGTTTATTCCTCCTCATTCTTTTTGGCGTAGCGTTTCTGGGTCTGGTGGTAGTAGCCGATCTCAAAGGCACCCTGCTCCGGCAGGCTGAGCCGCGCCGGGAAGCCTGTCTCGGGCAGCTGGGCCATCAACTCGGTGAGCTGTTTGCTGAAATGCACCTCGTTGGGGGTGCTCATCTTCTGCAGATGCTTCTGAGCCAGCTTGACCAGCGTAGGGAAGGCCGTTGCCGGGGTGGCACAGGCCGAGTTGAAGTACCGGTCTTTGATGGTGGCGTTGATGCCGGGATTGGCGACGCTCTGGATCGTCTCCAGCACAGAGAAGAGACGCCCCAGAACATAGGGGACATTGCTGCTTTCGTTCAGGCTCACGGTAAATACCTCCTTGTTGAGCTCGGTGGGGTAGTTGCGGAGATAGTAGGCTTTCAGGATGGCGGCGCGGCCCCGGGTGACTTCCCGTTCGGCCCGGATGCGGAGGGTCACGCCGTTGAGTAGGGTGGCGGGATAGGGTCCGCCGGTGAGGATGGCCCGGAGCAGATCGCCCACCAGCTGGGGCGATGGATTTTTGTCCCGGGATTTCTGGTTGACCGTCTCCTGCGCCAGCGCCCAGACCGACAGGTTTTCCCGCTTGTCGAAGGCGGGGCGGGTGATGCTGAGCCGGTCGGCGTGGTCCTGCAGATTTTTGGCAAACTGTCCGAAACTGCTGTGCAGGAAGAACCGGACGGAGAGCCGGGCCGCGTTGGGCGAGATGCCCAGCACATAGAAGTTCTGATTCGGGTCCAGCTTGTCGTCGAGGAAGGAGACGGGGCGTCCCTGAGAAAGGGCTTTCAGTGCGGCGGCAAGGTCGCTTTCCGAGACGCCGCGCGCCTCGGCACCGCCGCAGAAAAACATCAGCATGGCGTTTGAGTAGGCGGGAGCGGCGTTTTCGGCCCAGCATACGATGGTGGTGTCGCCGATGCGCTGGCAGCAGTTCCGGTCAGCCAGCAGCAGATTGAGAGCCGTGGTGTAGGCGAAAGCTGCGTACTCGCTGACAGGGGCGTTGGCACCCTGCTCATGGCCATAGGAGCAGAAAGCGGGCGCGTTGAAGGAGACCAGTGCCGCACCGGCGGCCTGTGCGCCCATCACACCTTTGATGGCGGGGTGGATGCGGGCGATGCCGGCCTCTTTGCCGGTGATGAGGCAGCGGGCCGTCTCGGCGTCTGCATCGGAGGTGTCAAAGGCGGACTGCCATGCGGCCCGGATGTCCTTATCGGTGGTGGCCAGCCAGTGGTCGCCGTCGGGGGATTCGTAGCCGAACACAAGGTTCGCGTTGTTGTTCAGGTCGGCCCACTGCTCTGTCAGCAGCGGGTGGGTGGGGGCTGTATCCGGCTCCCAGCTGTCAAAAAAGGCGAGGATGGCCTTGGCGGCAGGGGAGTCCACGCCGTCGAGCACCTTGTGATGGAGGGCGGCACAGGCTTCGAAGCACTGGCGGGAACGCTCGGGCTTGCCCTTCTCGTCTGCGCCCAGCAGATAGGACGTATTGTCGCACAAAAAGTTCGCGGCGACGCCGGAGGCGCGCTTGACCCGGTGGGGGACAGGGAGCTCACGGGGGGCGATGACGGTCTTTTTGCCCTTGGGGACTTCCTGCCGCAGG
>OLPS01001818.1_pt1 | contig 21213 bp, 18 predicted proteins | sample 1673071 | NCBI WGS metagenome assembly OLPS01 (sample SAMEA3136752, study PRJEB25190) | human gut metagenome | reverse complement strand
CATCACTTTTGTATTCCCTGTTGCCATTGCTGCGATAGTTTCTTTTCTTGTCTTTCTGTGCCATAAGCATCCTCCTTTGGTGTGATGCAGGGAGTTGCTGCGCTATGGCAATTCAGACATACTGCCATATCCTTTACAGACCAGACATTCTCATCTATATCCTTATCTGCTCTGTATGCTGTCATGTTATCTTTTTAGCAAATCCCTGCTCTTATTCAGTTTCAAGCATGGATTTTCTAAAAGATGAACAGATATGCTGCATTCACATGACATCATAAAGATATGGTTCGCCGGAAGCAGATAGCTTCCGAAAAGAAAATATGCTTTGCAACAACTATACCATTATTGCAAAGCATTTACAATTCTTATTTATATTGTTTTATTATTCTGCTCCTGTCATTTTACTGGCTCTTTGCTTGTCTAATACCTTATAGGGGCATTTAAATATTATTTATGCATCTCTTTAGAAGAACGACTACGATTGTTCAAATATGTCATTATAATTTTATTTTTTATACATACAAGAAAAACAAAATAGAACACTACTGATCCTACCACAGCAGCAAGCATTTGAAACATCATATTTTGAATAAGCTTAACAGAAGCTAAACAAACACCAGCAACGATTATGGAACCAACTAGTACTGAATATATATTGTTCAATATATCTTTTTTGTATATAAATTCCAATAGTATATCTTTACTTCCCATTATATTTATTATTACCATCATCATCTCAGATATAAGTGTAGTAATCGCCGCTCCAACACACCCATACTTTGGTATAAAGAACAGATTCAATACTATATTAAGTGTTGCACTAATAAATGAACTTTTTAAAAATACCCTTTCTCTAAGATAGGGCAATAAAACACATTGATTTAATAAAGAACTTAAAAGGGCGAATATCAACGAAAAACTTAATACTGATAGAGAAGTATTGGCTACCAAATATTTTTCACCTGCAATAATCAATATAACATCCCTTCCTAGTATAACTAATCCGATCATGGCTGGAATAATAAACACCAATAAAATATTGAGCACATCATTAAGTAATTCTTTATACTCCTCTTTCATTTTTTTTCCAGCATATAAAGAAAACCTTGGAATTGTCACCACTAGCATGGCTGCAAAAACGCTTTTAACCATTGCATAAATCTTTGAAGAAACACTATAAATTCCAACCATATAATCGCCTTGAATATACCCAAGCATTGTTATATCTGCATTCACATATATCTGAATGGCTACATTTGATGCAAATATTATTAGTACTGGTGATAGCATCCGTTTCCAATCCAAATCAAATAGTCTTATCCTAATATCACAAAATTTTTTAGCATAAATAAAATTAAGGATATTGCTACCAACTGATGCAAAAACCGTAATCCACGTATATATAAGATAGTCTCCCTCTTTGCGAACAAACAGAAAAAGTAAAACAATGGAAACAAGCTTAAATGCTATGCTTCTTATTGTAATAAATGTGTATTCCTCAAAAATCGAAAACAACCATTCTGTTCCCAGAGTTGTAAAAAAAATTTGTAAAGATAAAATCAAAATACAACTCTGATATAGACTTGCTTTTTTTGATAAAAAAAGATATACAAATAACAATATGTACGCAATAATAGTTGAGATAATATTAAGGCTAAAAATTTCACTTGCAAAATTGCTTATTTCTTTTCTGTTGCATCTGTACTTTGATCCTTCTCGTACCGCATATTTATCGATCCCCAACACAGCAAATAGCAAAAAATACGTTACAATTGAATTAGAAAAATTATATTTACCAATCTCGTCCACTGCAAGTACACGTGAAATATATGGAAATGTAATTAACGGAAATATTAGATTCAAAACAGTTCTAATACCATTTAATAAAGCGTTAAATTTAATTGATTTATTATTCATAAAATTTCTTTCCCTATTCCGATATTACATGGCTCAATTAATTATAATATTAACCTCTACACCAATACGATATTATCAAGTTCGAGCCTTCCTCTGTCTTATTTCTATAATGTATTTTAGCAATGCATACCACTTGTGTTTTATTAGCATAAATTTAAACTTTGCAGACATACTCTTAAAATCTCTAAGCTTGTATATTTTTGTTACATAACTAATATTAAATAAATTATACTCTTTTTGAGCCTTCAGAATATTAATTCTATAACTATCTGGATTTTTATAATTAAATAAATCCAAGTATAATATCTCATAAAATGATACATAATTTACCATTGCTAATAATTTCTGAGAATTCACCTTTATATCTGTTTTATACAGGAAATCAGATACTGCCTTAACAAAGTAATGCGACTGTAAGCTCGCATTTGGATTATATTTATTACATACAGACTCAAAATTTTGATAATATGTATAACTTATGTGTTGCATATAATGTATTTCTTTTGCAACACTATATGCATAAAGCATAAATATTCGATCCTGTGCCTTACGCAAGCTGGAGTCAAATCTTAACATATTATTTTTAAGGAAATCAGCATTAAAGGCTTTTGCCCATACAGCCCCAGCATAATAATCCGAATACATCGTTCCACAAAAAAGGACATTATTTATCAATTCTTCTTTACCTAAATTGATTGTATCCAAATTAATTGCTATTCTAGTTTTTTCCCCTTTACTAGTTTCAATAATATAATCAAGTAAAATAATATCAGCATTACTCAAATCAAGTTCTTTTACTATTACCCCAATTTCATCAGTAATATAATCATCCGGATCAACAAAAATAATGTATTTTCCGTGACTTTCATCTATCCCTTTATTTCTAGCAACTGAGACCCCCTGGTTTTGTTGCGAAAAGTATATAACATTTCTTTTTTCACCAAGTTCTTCACATTTTTTTACTGTTTCGCTATTAGTTGATCCATCGTTTACTAATATTATCTCATATCCCCCATCAATATTAGTAGTAATACTTTTAACGCTTCGCTCTAACAGTTCAACCGGAGTATTAAAAACCGGAATAACAAAAGAAGTTATTATATCTCTACTCATACCAAATCAACCTTCCAATCGGCAAATCTTTCCTTATTTATGAATAATACTTTTTCAATACATAACCATTTGACTTTACTTCCTCATCATACATAGACCCCGACAAAAATTTCATGCTTCCATCTTCCTTATGATACACTTCAATTCTGTCAGTATAATATGCGCTGATTCCTTTTCTCTTCATTTCCTCGGCAAGAACCATTTCCTCACAAAACAAGAATATATTTTCATCAAATACAACATTTAATAAATCAATTGCATACTTAGAAAAAATGATACAACTTCCATGGACAGCATAAATAGGAGCTTCGCATTGTTTACTAACTTTAAGTTTTGTGAAAAACAACATCTTTTTACACTTATTCATTGCTATAATGGAGTAATAACCGATTTTATTGCGTGTCTTCAAGAAATGATATTCAGCAGAAGCAAATATTTTTTTATCGGTATAAAAAGGATTTTGATTTTTCCCAGTTGAAGTAATTATTTTAGGGCCGACGATGTTATGCTTATATAGTTTCAAACATTCAAAATCAAATTTCTTTATAATAATATCCGGATTCGATACTACTAAAAAATCAAAGTCATAGTTTGTTTTAGCATACTCGATTCCCACATTATTTCCAGCTCCGTACCCTTTATTCTCAACATTTATGAAATCGCAATCATATTCCTTAGTAATATCATTACATTTTTTCATTGATGCATCATCTAAATAACTATTCACCACAACTATCTTTGAAGTACCATTAATAATCTTTGTGCTCTCAATAAATTCAACTAAATCATTCGTATTTCCATAAACAAGCACCACAAAAATCAAATTGTATTTTTTTAACATTTCTTTGGTTCCACCCTTATTTTTAATAAAACAAATATATATAATCCAAATAACAAAAATGCTCCAACAATAGATAAATATCTCATCGGACTAACCAAAAATGAATATAATATTATGTAATAAGATAAGCCTGTTACGCCATGCGCAATCGCACTACCATTCCTTTTTAAAGATACTACACTCCATGCTGAAACCATTCCAAATATACACCAAAAAATAGTGGCTCCTATATAACCATAGTCCATCAATACATATGAAAAAATAGTAATAACATTTGTCCAACCATAATTTGTTACAAGACGTGGTGTAACATATACACGAACAAGCTCAATTGGTTTTGTACTTCCAAAAAATAACATGAATGTTTGTTGTCCATGAGAATAACCAAATAAATTGGTTTTAAATTTCGAAAACCAATCATCATAACATGGCACATGTCCAAAAGCATACATTAAAATTCTATAAAAAATATTCTGCGAGCTTCCTATACCGTACCTTATTAAAAATGAAACATAAAATAAGGCAACCGCAGCAAACACTATTAATATTAATTTAAGAACAGGTACCTTCTGTTTCTTATCATTTTGGCAGTCGTAACAGTTCATAGCTACTAAGTAACCACAAATCCAAAGAAAAATTCCACTTATAAAAGTAGTTTTTGCAGTAGTAGCCATCATAGATAATACCATCGGAATGAATTGTAAAAAACAATAACGTTTTTTACATAACTTCAGTCTGTACGAATACCCTGCCAAAATAAAACCTGAATAATTAATAGTCAGGCATACCTGTTCTAATGTCGTCACTTGAATCTCAGTTGAACCTCCATATCTTCCATCTGTAAAATAATATCCAGTCTCCATGAAACCTTTGATAGATAGTAAGTTAAAAAGACTAAAGCCATTATTAACCAACTCAAGTACCATGTACATCAGGCCAGCCACAAAGCATGATAATAAGCCAATTTGGATAATATGTGATCTATTTTTCCAATAACTCAGGTCAAAATTGTATGAAGATTTACGGGTACCTATAACCAATGTATAAGCAACAACGTATATATCTACATAAAACAACAGAACTATTAATCCATCAAATTTCCAACTAACAGAAGTATTAAAGAAAAATATGCCAATAGTAATATTAATCACCCAATAAAACAGGAAAAGCCAGTTCATTTTAACTATTGAAAAATTTCTTCTTAATATTAACATCATCAAAATGTTAAATAAAAAAATACCAATGAATGTTAAGCAACTCATTCTTACCTACCTATCCTATTTTTTCTCTCTATATAAATAAGCAAAATTAAATCTTGCTTACCTACTCTTCTCATAATTTCTTTTTTTCAGCACTCCGAAGAACATGTTCCGACATGTGTACCAAGCTGCCACCACTGCTGATCTGTCATCGCAATAATAAAACAAATCATAATGGCTCTTAAGTTTCCTCTTGAATTTATCATGGCTGATGCTGACTTTTCTCACTCTGTACTGTGCCAAATTCTCCCTCAAAAGATGAGCCGCTGTACCTGACTTTTTATATAACTGCAACCTTATTGCATAATCGTTATTCTTCTTGATATCCTTAATCTGGATCAATCCAAATTCCTTGACACCATACATCATGGTGAGTTGACCGATGTAGTCGTAGTTGTACATCTTGTGCTTATTAACCACTTCGGGGCCACTAACATATATTCCTAATGCCTTAGACTCTTCATCTATCTTTTCATACTCTGTATACGACAGGCTGTAGCCATTTTCTTTCATAAACTTTATCTGATGTTCAAGTTTCTCTGGCATCCATAAATCATCTGAATCCAGAAAAGCAATCCACTCACCTCTTGCTTCCCTCAACGCTTTATTACGAGTTAAAGCTGCCCCAGAATTCTTTTGATTATGATAATATCTAATTCTATTATCACGAAAAGAAGCAACAACGTCATCTGTATGATCTGTTGAACAATCATCCACAATGATAAGCTCCCAATTAGTATATGTTTGATTAATAACGGATCGGATTGACTCCGCAATAAATTTCTCGGTATTCCATGATGGCATTATAATGGAAACAAGCCCATCTACTACTTCTCTATTCTCCATATTCTTTACCTATATTTCTTTCCAAAAACTGCGCACACAGTTCTAAACATTGTAGCTATCTCTCCCCAAAAAGAATATCTGTTTATACATTCTAAATTATACTTCATCTTTTCTGGTAAAACATCTTCCATATACACTCTATCCACATTATCAGCCATATCAAGTAATTCTGCTTCATCTTTATACCTGATACTTGCTTCACTCGTAATCCCCGCAGGAAGAAGCAATGTAGCCATATATTCCGGCTTATACTGTTCCACATATTTTACTGCTTCCGGTCTTGTTCCCACGAAACTCATATTACCAGATATTAAATCAAACACCTGCGGTAGCTCATCCAGTCTACAGCCTCTGAGCTTTGCACCTATTTTTGTAATCCGGCTGTCATTTCCTACAGTTACAGTAGAACCAATCTGATCTGCATTATTTACCATGGTACGGAACTTATGTATTTTGAAATGCTTTCCATATGTAGTCACTCTTTCCTGCCTATAGAAGACCGAACCTTCCGAATCAATCTTTATCCATACAGCAATAATAGCCATCGGAACCGCAAGTAGCACAAGTAGCATTAATCCGCCTACCAAATCAAATACTCTTTTGAAGAACAAACTGACTTGTTTTTTTCTTAAAATATCATAATATGGTTTTACTTCCTCGCACCTCATAAATGCCGGGAGCTCATCCCATTTTCTAAGCATACAATGATATCCTTTCTTTAGATATACTGTTTAACTACTTCTTTATAATTTTCTATGATGTATTCCACATCCTCATCACTCAATTTTGTATGAAGCGGAAGTGTGATCAAATTCTCATAATATGCATACGCATTCGGGAAATCCTTTATATCCCATCCCATTGCTTTGTAAGCTGTCATCATCAGAAGCGGCTTATAATGTACATTTGTGGATATACCTTGTTCAGCCAGTTTAATAATAATCTCTCTTCTCTGCTGATCATTGATCCCTGGGATACGGGTCAGATACAAATGCCCACTGCTCTGATAATCCTTACCGTAATGCATAAGGTGCTGCACACCAAGATCATCACACATTGCATCATATTTTCCTATAATTTCTTTCCTTCTTGCAAGCATTCCGGGATATCTGTCAAGCTGTCTGAGCCCGATTGCTCCCATGATATCTGTCATATTACATTTATACCAAGGGCCAACAATATCATATTCCCATGCACCAAGCTGTGTCTTTGCAAGCGCATCCTTACTCTGACCATGCAAGCTGTAGAGTTGATACTGATGATACATTTCCTCATTATCAATACCTTTTATATCTCTCCATGTGGAAGCTCCACCTTCTGCAGTTGTAAAATTTTTTACTGCATGGAAACTGAAATCCGTAAAATCAGCTATCTCACCAGCCATCTTACCATTTCTGCTTGCTCCCAAAGCGTGTGCACAGTCTGCAAAAACAAGTACTCTACCAACTGCCTGCTGAATTCTTGCTCCAAGCTCATTGCCTTCTTTTGCATGGAACAGATTCTTTTTACTTTCCACAACCTCATAAAGCTTATCATAATTGCAGATAATACCACCAAGATCCACAGCAACTACAGCTTTTGTTCGTTCTGTAATGGATTCTGCAACCTTATCATAATCCATTTCTGTACTGTCTTTCTGACTATCTACAAAGATAACTTTTGCACCGCAGTGAATTGCTGCACTTGCAGTTGCTGTATATGTATAGGCGGGAACAATTACTTCATCTCCCTCACCAATACCACAAATTCGAAAGTTCAATTCTTCTGCAGCAGTTGCTGAATTTAAACAGACCACTTTGCTTGTATGGCAATATGCAGCAAGTCTTTTTTCCAGTTCTTTTACTCTTGGTCCTGTTGTAATCCAGCCTGATCTCATTGCCTCTGCTACTTCTGCTATCTCTGCTTCCGAAATGTCAGGCGGACTAAACGGTATTTTTCTCATAATGCTCCTCTTTTCCCTTTATCCTCTATATACAAGTAAAAAATTCTCCCACCGCCAAAAAACCAAACTGGGAGAATCCTTATCAATTCAATCAATATTTATTTTCCTCGTTATCCCCATTGACGATTTTGCAATTCTTGCTTATCATATCATATGCTTACCTTTCATACAATATCCATTATGGCGAAATTAAGGTTTCTTTGTCGATAATCTTCGGCATATTGCACTCTTGTAATAGATCAGGAAACGCAGCGGTGCATTGGGGCTGTACGTAGACTGGTGTTCATACAGATTCAGATAATTACTGATAAAAAAGGAAGCATCATGGAAATTCCATCCCACATTACTGGATTTGGTTGATATCATACGGGGTTGTCTGATATACGTAATAGTTCAGCCAGTTGCTGTAAAGATTGTTGGAATGGGCACGCCATTGCAGATGCGGTCTTTTCGTCGGATCGTCCTCCGGAAAATAATTGACCGGAAGTTTGATGGAAAGCCCCTTTGCCAAATCCCTTTCGTATTCCTTCTGCAGGGTAACCCGGTCATACTCCAGATGCCCCATGACAAAGATCTGTTTGCCATTCTCTGTCATACATAAAAGCACGCCCGCTTCTTCGGATTCTGCCAGTACAATAAGCTGCGGGCAATCATGGATTGCCTTTGCACTGACCGTTGTATAGCGGCTGTTCGGTGCCATGAAATAATCATCAAAGCCTCTGACAAGCGGTATTTTCCGGTTCATTACCTTATGCTCAAAAATACCAAACAGCTTTTCCCGAAGCTGGATCTTTGGCAGTCCGAAATGATAATACAGTCCCGCCTGTGCGCCCCAGCAGATATGCAGCGTGGACGTGACATGCTTCTTGGACCATTCCATGATCATGCAAAGCTCTTCCCAGTAATCCACTTCTTCGAACGCCATCTGTTCCACCGGTGCTCCTGTGATGATCAGTCCATCATATTTATTATCCTTCAGCTCTGCAAAGGTGGAATAAAAACGATTCAGATGGTTCGCAGAAGTATTCTGCGAAACATGTGTGCTCGTTTTCATAAAATCCACATCCACCTGCAGCGGTGTATTAGACAATGCTCTCAGAAGCTGAAGCTCTGTTTCTTCCTTGAGCGGCATCAGATTCAGAATACAGATCTTCAACGGTCTGATTTCCTGACTGATTGCTCTTCCTTCGTCCATGACGAATATATTTTCATTTTCCAGTATTCCCTTGGCGGGGAGGTCGCTTTGTATTTTAATTGGCATTTCTTACCATCCTCTGTTTTTGTTTTTGCTTCGCAGTCGCTTGGTTTCCTACGGACTCATTACAGTATAGCACATCTGCGCGGATTTGATAATAGTTACAGCATCCGCATAGCCTCTTCTTCTGTGATGATCGGAACCGAAAGCTCTTTTGCTTTTTTGTTTTTTCCGGATGTCGAGGTAATATCATTATTGATCAGATAATCTGTCTTTCCGGTCACAGAGCCTGTTACCTTTCCACCACGCTGCTCGATCTGCTCCTTGAGCTCATTCCGGTTGGCAAAATGCTCCAGTGAGCCTGTGATCACGAATACCTTACCTGCCAGCGTCTGCTGTTGTGTGTTTTCTTCCGGTTTCTCAAGTTCCAGTTCTTTCAATAAGTTGTCCAGCGCTGACAGATTTTTATTTTTCGTAAAATATGCTCTGATGCCGCCTGCCAGTACTTCTCCGACACCGTCTATTTCCGACAGTTCTTCCACGTCTGCCGATTTTATCTTCTCTATATCATAGTCAAAATATCTGCACAGTACCTTTGCATTGGCAACACCGATCCCTGCGATCCCCAGCGCATAGATCAGCCTTGGCAGAGTTGTCTGTCTTGCTTTGTCGATACTGTCGAGGAGATTTTTGCAGGACTTTTCGCCAAAGCCCTCCATTTCTTTGATCGTATCCGCATGCTGCTCCAGATGAAAGATATCCGCAAAGGAATGGATAAAGCCTTTACCGATGAACTTCTCCAGAGTTGCCTCCGACAAACCATCTACATTGAGTGCATCACGGCTGACAAACAGTGCAAATGACTTGATCTTTTTTGCCGGGCAGTCCGGGTTGGTACAATATAATACCTCTACCTCATTTGCCGCTTCGATCTTCGTGTCAGCACCGCACGCAGGGCAATGCGCGGGGATATCCTTCACGCCGCTCTTTGTCAGGTTTTCCGCGATCTGCGGAATGATCATATTGGCTTTATAAACGGTGATCTTATCACCGATCCCGAGCGATAATGCTTTCATCACACTGATATTATGGACACTGGCGCGGCTGACTGTCGTTCCTTCCAGCTCGACCGGTTCAAATATTGCTACCGGATTGATGAGTCCCGTACGGCTTGGACTCCATTCGATCTCCAAAAGGGTGGTCTCTGCTGTTTCGTCCGCCCATTTAAAAGCGATCGAATCACGCGGGAATTTTGCCGTCAGACCCAGAGAAGCAGAATAAGCCAGATCACAATAACAGAGCACCAGTCCATCGGACGGAATATCATATGTCTGTATTGCCTGTGCATACCATTCGATCTCTGCCATGATCGTATCTGCATTTACCCGTTTATACGGTACTACATCAAAGCCCTGCTCCTTTAAAAAACGGAACTGGTTCTCACGATCATTTTCAAACGGCGGTTCTGCGCCGTCCAGCTCGGCTTTTACATAAGAAAATGCATAGAAGTACACGCTTCTTTTTGCTGTGATCTCATTATTTAACTGCCTGACCGATCCGCTGCAGAGATTCCGCGGATTTTTATATTTGGCATCCGCATCTTCGATCTGTGCGTTGATCTTTTCAAACTCGGAGTACGGAATAACCGCTTCCCCGCGCAGCACCAGACTTCCCTGATATGGGATCCTGCCCGGTATGTTCCGGAACACTCTGGCGTTCGGTGTAATGACTTCGCCGACTTCTCCGTTTCCGCGTGTTACCGCTTTTACAAGCTGTCCTCCTTCATAAGTGAGTACGATCGTAAGACCGTCCAGCTTCCAGGAAAGCAGTCCTTCCTTATCGCCGAGCCAGTTCTTCAGTTCTTCCCGTTCCTTTGTCTTTGCAAGCGAAAGCATCGGTTTTTCATGCCGCTCCTTGGGCAGCGCATCCACGGCCTCATATCCGACCGTTACCGATGGCGAACCCGAAAGTACGATACCTGTTTCTGCCTCCAGTGCCTGCAGTTCATCATATAATCTGTCATATTCAAAATTGCTCATGATCTCTGTGTCCTGTGCATAATATGCCCTGGATGCTTTCTGTAAAACAGGTATCAGTTCCCGCATTCTTGCTATCTTTTCTTCCATCTTATTCTCCCATATTCTGCTTCTGTTATATATGCGTTCTTCCCTCAGGACGTTTCAAATCTGTTTTTGAAACTGTTCCGGGGCTTGAAGTCCGACAAGCGTATATAATTCCTCTGCCTCTTCCCTCGTCAACATACGCGACTGCCCGCTATGCAGATCACCCAGTGTTATATTCATGATCCGTACACGCCTGAGCTGTTTTACCCGGTTTCCGCACGCCTGACACATTCTGCGGATCTGTCTGTTCAGTCCTTGGGTCAGAATGATCCGGAATGTATATTTCCCCTCCTGCGTGATCTTGCATGGTCTTGTTGTCTGATGCAGCTCCTCCAGATAAATACCGCCCGCCATCTTCTCCAGAAATTCAGGCGTGATCTCTTTCTCTGCTTTTACCACATATTCCTTCTCATGCTTTTCCGCACCTCTCATCAGCTTCTGGATGAGCTCGCCGTCATTTGTCAGAAGCATAAGTCCCTCAGAATCCTTATCCAGTCTCCCGGCGTAGGTCACTCTCGTTTTGGTATTCACATAGTCGAGTATCTTTTTATCCGCGAAACGGTCTTTCTCCGTGCACGTCACACCAACAGGCTTGTAAAAAGCGATCAGCACTTTATCTGCTGCTCCTTTGATCTCTTTTTTGCCGATCCGCACCTTATCCGATGCGCCCACCAGACAGCCCAGCCCGGCGACCGTACCATTTACATAGACACGCCCCTGCCCGATCAGCTTATCTGCTTCCCGCCGTGAACAAAGCCCCGCCTGCGCCATATATTTATTTAAACGTATTTTTTCTTCCTGCATATTTTCCGCACTCTCACATTTTCTGTCCGCACTTCATCATTTCTTCCGCACAGAACAATAGTATCATAGCATATTTCTGCCGCTTTCGCGAGTTATTTGAATTTCTGTGATCTTCTCCATATCGATACAGGAATCATCCGTAAGCAATATTGTCTTCCGGTAACTGTCCAGTTTTTTCACATAGCCGGTCTTTTGGACAAATGCGCCGCCTTCTTTTTTCTCATCCGGCACAAAATATGTTATAGTTACCTGCGGCTTACTTTCAAGATTCTCCGCCAGCCACCGGAGCTCTTCATCTATTTTCTCCATCACATACTCATCCAGTTCTATTTCATGTTCTGTCAGCCTTGCTGTTTCCGCGATCGCTGCACCATGTCCCGTCAGTGCGGAAAACGGTGCAAACTGCGCAGCCCTGTCATGGATCGACATATGCGGATGTGTTTTTGACTGATGGTGTTCCAGTCCTATGATATCTTCATAAGAATCCTTTCTGATCTGCATGTTTTCCCTTTCTTATGCCTTGTGACCGCCGATCTGCCGGTTTCGCTCCATTGTCGTGGCACCTTCCTGCAGACTCATGCCCTTGATCAGTGCGTTTTTGCCATATTTTTTCTGCACATTCAAAATTGCCTTCTGGATCTGCTTTTCTTTTCTGCGTTCTTCTTCTTTTTCCTGCTTTTCCTTATTTTTCTGCTCATAATCCGTGAAAAGATCCATCTGTTCGTAGATCTCCTCCTGCATGACATCCTGTTCCCGCTGAAGGTGCGCCGCCACAACTGTGATACGGCGGATCAGCAGATCAGGATTGATGATCCTGTCATACAAAGAAAGCATACCTTCCATGATCCTTTTGGTGGAAGAAGTCGCTTCCTCCAGATTTTCTGTCCCATGAGCATGCTTTGGCACCCTTCTGCCATAGCGGTCTGTCGTGATCTCTCCGTGATATTTTTTCAAAATAACCGGATCAGTCAGATTATCAATATCATAACCGATCGTCAGCACAAGCTGGTCTGTCACATATCCCTTCTCTACCAGCTCCAGCACCAGAAGATCTGTCATCTCCTGCACAATAAGCCGCGCTTTGCCGCATGGATAAGGGCATTTCAGCACCTGTCCCGAGCTGATGCTCTTTGCCTCGGGCTTATATGCTTTGATATCTGCGATCGTACAGGGCTCCCAGCCCCATGCATGATCGATCAGAAGCTCCGCATTGATACCAAACAACCGGTACAAAAGCTCCTCATTATAATATTCCTCCGGTTTACCGAGAGAGCATCTGGCAATATCTCCCATTGTGTAAATACCGCATTTTTCCAATTTTCTTGCATAGCCTCTGCCAACCCGCCAGAAATCGGTCAGCGGTCTGTGATCCCACAAAAGCCGCCTGTATGATGGCTCGTCTATCTGTGCGATCCTAACGCCCGATGCATCTGCCGGCATTTTCTTTGCCACAATATCCATAGCGATCTTGCACAGATACAGATTTGTCCCTATGCCTGCAGTCGCCGTAATACCGGTTTCCTGCAGCACATCCCGGATCATCTGCATGGCAAGGTCATGCGCATTCATTCCATAGGTCCGCAGATAGGAGGTCACATCCATAAACACCTCATCGATCGAATAAACATGAATGTCCTCCGGTGCCACATACCGCAGATAAATATTGTAGATCTTTGTACTGTATTTCATGTAATAGCTCATGCGCGGTGGTGCCACAAGATAGGATACTTTTTTATCCGGATCCGATTTCAGTTCCTCATCAAAGCAGGATTCTTCCGTCAGCGGATGTCCCGCGCGCTGCTGGCGCATTTTATTGACTTCTTTCACACGCTGCACCACTTCAAACAATCTTGCCCTTCCGGGAATCCCATACTGCTTCAGTGACGGTGATACCGCAAGGCAGATCGTCTTTTCCGTTCTTGTCGCATCTGCCACAACCAGATTGGTCCGAAGCGGATCGAGCTGCCGTTCCACACACTCAACAGAGGCAAAAAAAGATTTCAGATCGATCGCAATATACTGTTTTTCCATTTTTACCTCCCGCTCTGTCATTTCCTGTTACGCAAAGAAAGAGAAATGGATATTCCGTTTCTCTTTCTGTTTTCTGTTCTTATTCTATTATATACCGATATTACCTGCTTGTATACTTTTGTATCGTCTTAAGAGTGCTTCTTCATCGCCTTCTCTGCTTTGATCACTTTCTGGAATTCTTTGATATCCTTTGCGATTTCACCGCTCAGTGCAAGCAGACAGATCAGGTTCGGAATCGCCATCATCGCGTTTGCAATATCGGAGAAATTCCACACGATCTCCAGAGAAGTAGTTGCACCTACATAGGCGATCAGGGAAAAGAGAATGCGGTAGATCATATTATATTTATGTGTACCAAGCAGATATTCAAATGCTTTTTCTCCATGATATTCCCAGCCTAAAATAGTTGAAAATGCAAATAATGCGATACCGATGCAGACGAGCCATGCGCCCGGTGTTCCGAGTACAGTCTTAAAAGCGGCGATCGTCAGATCCGCTCCTTTATACAGTTCGCCGGTGTCCGGATTGACCGCTCCAAGCATACCTGAGCTTGCAATCGCAAGACCGGTGATCGTGCAGACAACGATCGTATCCCAGAATGTTCCTGTCATATTGATATATCCCTGTCTGACCGGATGATCGGTTGTTGCTGCAGCTGCTGTAATGGCTGCTGAACCCATACCTGCTTCATTGGAGAAAACACCTCTGGCAACACCAAACCGCATCGCACTCATCATAGATGCCACGATCGTACCGCAAAGTCCGCCGCCCACTGCTTTTACGGAAAATGCCATATGGAAGATCATAGATACTCCTGCAGGCAGGTTACTGATATTTCCGATAATAATGACCAGACCTGCGATCACATAAAAGATCGCCATAAACGGTACAACCACACTGGATACCTTGGAAATAGATTTAATACCGCCTACAATAATAAGAAGTGCCAATGCTGTGATCACAATACCTGTCACTGCAACCGGTACATGGAAGGTTGTTTTGACTGATTCCGCAATAGAATTTGCCTGTGTCAGGTTACCGATACCAAAAGATGCTACAACCGCAAACAATGCAAACAGCCAGCCAAGAATTGCGCCCAGTTTTTTATGTTTAAATGCTTTCTTCATCGTATACATCGGTCCACCGGACATTTCACCCTTTTCGTTGACCTCTCTGTATTTGATCGCCAGCATACATTCGCTGAACTTGGAAGTCAGTCCAAAACAGGCGCTGATCCACATCCAGACAAGTGCGCCCGGACCACCGGATACCATTGCCGTTGCAACACCTACAATGTTACCGGTTCCGATCGTTGCGGCAAGTGCGGTTGTCAGTGCAGAGAACGGTGAAATATCACCGCTTCCTCTTGTTTTCTGTCTTGCCTCTTTACTCAGTGTACTCTTGATCGCATACCCCAGATTCCGCCAGGTCAGGAATCCTGTCCGTATTGTCAGAAAGACACCTGTTCCAACCAACAGGATCAGCATCACCGGTCCCCATACAAAACCATCGACTGTCACCAGCACCTCTGCCAGCTTTTCCATAAATCCATTCATACTTCATCCTCCTTGTTGTGTATGCTTCATTTTATGCTTGTAGTATTCTTAATATCTGTATTGTTTCCTTCTCAGACTCGAAAATCCTGCCGCTGTCGCGGCAGATATATAAACAGAAAGAGGACAACACCTATGTGTTGTCCTCTTTGACATAAATAGTATATCTTATATAATTTTGTGCGTCAAGTGCTATTTGTGATACGGTTCACCCGCAATGATTCGATAGCTTCTGTAGATCTGCTCAAGCAATATGACACGCATCAGCTGGTGCGGAAATGTCATCTTGGAAAAACTGAGCTTGTAATCCGCTCTTTTCAGCAGGCTTTCATGCAGTCCCAGAGAACCACCAATCACAAACTGGATCTGACTTTTTCCTGTAATCCCCAGCTGATCGATCTTTTGTGCCAGTTCTACCGAATCAAGCTGTTTCCCCTCGATCGCCAGTGCGATCACATAGGCATCTTCCCTGACATGACGCATAAGACGCTGTGCTTCTTTTTCCTTGATCTGCTCACAGACAACCTCCGAAGCACGATCCGGTGTCTTTTCGTCCGCCACCTCTATGATCTCCAGCTTGCAGTATTTTGACAAACGCTTACTGTATTCCGTTATCGCATCCCTGAAATAGCTTTCCTTCACTTTTCCTACTGATAGTATTGATATTTTCAACTTTGCTTCCTACTTCACACTTTCTGTGCAGAACAGCTTCTATTCTTCGTTTTCTGCTGTCTCTTCATCTTCCTCAGATGATTCTTCTACTGATTCCTCATCCGATTCTTCTGAAAGCAACTCCCCGTCAGATTCGCCGTATAACTCTTCATACCAGTCATCTGCCAGCTTTTCTAATAAAGCCGGTTCCAGTCCGCCATAATGAGCCTCCAGGAATTCTTTGATCAATGCCAGACGGCTGTAATAGATCTGTGGCATTTCTTCCGGCTCTCCGGCAAGCTTGGCATCGATCACTTCTTTTGACATATGCTGTGCCAGAAGATCCATGATCTGTTCAATGTTCTTCTGCTCTTCCTCTGCAATACCCAGATATTTCTTATACGTCTTTATGGAAGAAACACCCATTCCGATAAACACCAGGAACATAGTTGTCATAATACCGGAAATAAGATACTTACCAAGACCGAACAGATGAATCGGCAGATAATCCATAACAAGCGCCACAATAAATACAACTCCGATTCCACCAACCAGAATAAGCGCGATCGCGCTTGATTTTGCATCCTCAGCCTTATTGTTCTTATCTTCATAAAGCGCTGCCCGTTCCGGTGTCTGCTGTTCTTCCGGTGTTTCTGTATCCGCACCGTCCTCAGCATCCACATCCATGCCCATGGCAGCTCTTCTTTCTTTTTCCTGCTGCTGCATCATTGCCTGTACATAACTCTGCAGATAGGCTGTCGCACGCTCTGCATGTTCTTCTGTTACATACAGCTCAAATTCATCTTTTCTCTGACCCGGTCTGACAAAGCATTCCACATCCTTTGCCTGCAGAAGCTCTGCCATCCGGTTCATATCGTATTCCGCTCCCGCGATCAGGGCTCTCGGCCCTTCCTCGAGAGAATCTACGAGGTCTACATCACAGTCATTGCAATGTGTGTAGCCCTCTCTGTATTCATTTTTACATACGGGGCACCAAGGCATATCCGATTCCTCCCTACAGGAAATTATTTCTGTGACAGGTACTCATCGATACCCTTAGCTGCAGCCTTTCCCGCTCCCATGGCAAGAATAACGGTTGCTGCACCTGTAACTGCATCACCGCCGGCGTAAACACCTTCTTTTGTTGTCTTACCGTGTTCTTCATCCGCAATGATACATTTGTATTTGTTGACTTCCAGTCCTTCTGTTGTAGAAGAGATCAGTGGATTCGGGGATGTACCGAGTGACATGATAACGGTATCCACATCCATTACAAACTCAGATCCTTCGATCGCTACCGGTCTTCTTCTGCCGGATGCATCAGGCTCACCAAGCTCCATCTTAATACATTTAATGCCGTTTACCCATCCGTTTTCATCGGATAAGATCTCGATCGGATTTGTCAGAAGGTCGAAAATGATGCCTTCTTCTTTTGCATGGTGCACTTCTTCAACTCTGGCAGGAAGCTCTTCTTCACTTCTACGATATACAATATGTACCTCTGCTCCAAGTCTTAAAGCTGTTCTGGCAGCATCCATTGCTACGTTACCGCCACCGACAACAGCAACTTTCTTACCATGCATGATCGGTGTATGGGAATCTTCCTTGAATGCTTTCATCAGGTTGCTTCTTGTCAGGTATTCATTAGCGGAGAATACACCGTTTGCCTGTTCTCCAGGAATACCCATGAATTTCGGAAGACCTGCACCGGAACCGATAAATACTGCATCAAAGCCTTCTTCATCCATCAGTTCATCAATCGTTGTAGATTTACCGATCACAACGTTTGTCTCGATCTTAACACCGAGAGATTTTACATTTTCGATTTCCTTAGCCACTACTTTTGTCTTTGGCAGACGGAATTCAGGAATACCGTATACAAGTACGCCGCCTGCTTCATGCAATGCTTCAAAGATCGTTACATCGTATCCCATCTTTGCAAGATCTCCTGCACAGGTCAGACCTGCTGGTCCGGAACCGATGACAGCTACCTTTTTATTTTTCTTTTCCTTTGCAGGAGCCGGTTTGATGCCATGCTCACTTGCCCAATCAGCCACAAAACGTTCCAGCTTACCAATGGAAATAGGTTCTCCCTTGATACCACGGATACATTTGCCTTCACACTGGCTTTCCTGTGGGCATACACGTCCGCAGACAGCCGGCAGTGCACTGGATTCATTGATAATATGATAAGCTGCTTCAAAATTGCCAAGCTTTACCTGCTCAATAAATGCAGGGATATTGATGGATACCGGGCAGCCCTTCATACACTGTGCATTTTTACAGTTGATACAACGGCTTGCTTCTTCCATTGCTTCCTGTTCATTATATCCAAGACATACTTCTTCAAAATTTGTTGCACGAACCTTTGGATCCTGCTCTCTGACAGGTACTTTCTTTAACACGTCCATTACTTGTCACCTCCGCAATGACCACATCCACCGTGATGTGTATCACCTTCCTGCTGTTTTAATAATGCTCTGCCCTCTGCAGTTTTATAGATCTGCTGACGCTTCATAGCCTGATCAAAATCAACCAGATGACCGTCAAATTCAGGACCGTCTACGCAGGCAAACTTCACTTCTCCGCCGACAGTCAGACGACATGCACCACACATACCGGTTCCGTCTACCATGATCGGATTCATGGAAACGATCGTCTTAATGCCAAGCTCTTTTGTTGTCAGACATACAAATTTCATCATGATCATCGGACCGATCGCAACGCAGACATCATAAGATTTGCCTTCTTTTTCAACCAGATCCTTCAATGTATTGGTTACCATACCGCTTCTGCCGTAGGAACCGTCATCTGTTGTAGGATATACATTTCCCGCAACCTTTTTCATTTCTTCTTCATAGATCAGAAGATCTTTGTTTTTAGCACCGATAATAACATCTGCCAAAACACCTTGCTCATGAAGCCATTTTACCTGTGGATATACAGGTGCGGTTCCAAGACCACCGGCTACAAAAATGATCTTCTTTTTCTTAAGCTCTTCTATATCTTCCTTACAGAATTCGGAAGGCTGTCCCAACGGTCCAACAAAATCATGGAAGAAATCTCCCGCCTTTAAGTCTCTCATTTCGTTTGTACCGGCGCCAATCGTCTGTACCACGATCGTGATCGTTCCTTTTTCTCTGTTATAATCACTGATCGTAAGCGGAATACGTTCTCCGTCTTCTCCTGTTCTTACAATGACAAACTGTCCCGGCAAACATGCTTTGGCTACTCTTTTTGCTTCCACTTCAAAGAGATAAATGTTTGTCGTAAGTTCTTCTGCTCTGACAATTTTATACATTTTCTTCCTCCTCCAGTTCATTGACCCGCAGGCCCATATCTTTCTTATAGTAAAATAATTCTCAAAAAAGTGCAATGGTTTTTACTGTAATTTGTGGAGATCGTAGGCTCCAAGTCTGTTTTGCGCTGCTTCAAAGCTCTCTCCGGTCGAAACACACACTGCATACAGCTTTCCTGTTTTCTGGGAAGTCCCATCCGGCGACACAAAGGTCTCCGACAACAGATAATAATACATATCATTTTCCGAAATGACCGCGATCACCGCGTACTGCCGGTTTCCTTCCACACCATCCACATGTCCGTCCGCATCTGTCAGGCTTCCCTGCAGGATCAGAGCCTGTTTGAGCAGATTGACTGCCTGATCCGCCGAAAGTGCCAGTTCCATCTGCAATGAATAATCTTCGTATATAATATCACTTGAATTATCCTTTTCGTCATACATGATGAACGCAAAATGACTTTCTCCGAGCGGCAGCGGAATCGGTCCTGTATACAGATTACTCTCAAAGCCCGGCTCTGAACCGTCTGTCGTATAATATACCTGATACATGTCCGATGGTGTTTCCACTTCTATCATCTGCGGCTCTGTATATGTGCCTGCTTCCAGCGATACAAACGGTGCAGACAGAGTTCTGACATCCACTGTATATGTTTCCTCTGCCACAGCACTTGTTACACCATATGTGTTCACATAGACTGCCTGCAGATGATAGATCCCCGAATCCAAAATGATCGGTGTGATATATCTGGTGCTGCTGCGATCCGGCTGTCTGCCATTTGTTGTGTAATAGATCTCTCCGCTTCCCGGTGCGATCAGCTTCACGGAAAGCATTTCATCATAAGATCCGCCTGTCATAGAAAACTCCGGCGCATCACAACGATATGCTACATATTTATCAAGTACTGTCTGCTCTTTACAGGAAAGCAGAAGCTGTCCGATCTTTTCATATTCCTTCCGGCTCTCATAGATCGGGACAAGCAGATCATATGCCTGCACATAAGCACTGTCTGCCGCAAGCAGTGCTTCCAGTGTCTTTTGTTCCATTTCTGTATTGTTCTGTCCCGCATAAGCTCTTGCCATCATCATCTTGGCATCCGAAGAATTTGGTGCAAGTGCAGCTGCCTCCTTGGCATAATCAAGCATCTGGGCATAATCCTGCGCTTTATACATATCTTCTGCCATTTTTAACTGATACTCATAAGAAGCATGATTGTTCCGATAGATCAAGGCTCCTGTCAGAAATACCAAAAGCACAACAGCCGCGATTCCAATACAGATCCCTGACAAAAATGTTTTTTTATGCAATTTTTTATTATCTGATTCAATTTGTTGTTCTTCCCCATCATCGGAAGATTCCGTCTCCGTTTCTGTTTTGTCCGGTTTCTGCTCCTCCTCGTCCAGAGGAAGCGGTACGATCTGCTGGGTATCGGCAAGGTCATCTGCAATCGAGGAAATTGTACTTTCCAGCTTTGCATCCACCTCTGCATCATACACCGGTACAAGAAGCCGCTCCTTACCGCATTTTTCACAGAAAATCTGATCTTCCTTCATGGGTGCGCCGCAATGTGGGCATTTCATATAGACATCACTCCGTTTGTAAGGCTACACTTTCTACACAGTTGTGCATCAGCATTGCG
>OLPS01001814.1_pt1 | contig 21236 bp, 18 predicted proteins | sample 1673071 | NCBI WGS metagenome assembly OLPS01 (sample SAMEA3136752, study PRJEB25190) | human gut metagenome | reverse complement strand
TTCTCCACGGAAGCCATCGGTTCCAAAATACTTTCCCATTATAGTTTTTCCTCATTCAAAGAGTGACTTGACAATTATATGCTTTTAGCCGGGAGAGAATCCCGTTGCCTGCCATCCGCCACGTAGAGGCAGCATATCTGGATGGCGTAGCCATGCTGAAGCATGGCCACTTGTATATCAGTTTCTTGATTTTACTGTATTTCATTGGAAAATGACAGAATATTATTGCACCATTGTTTAATTTTAGGTTCGAAGTTTTGTACTCCAACACTACTTAAATGCAACCGCACATGGCATGGATTTAAGAGATAAATAAAGCAAATGATATCCTGTGCCGTTCTTTGCTTCTCCTCGCTGGATAGAATTTCAAAGAAATCATTGTCATCCATTAATGAACGAACCCGTTCTTCACTGTGACTTTCACCGTTCAGGACAAGACGATACATTAGGTGTTGGAAGTATTCTATATAACTCTTATTCGGAAGAACCTCCAACACTTCTTTACTCGTAGATATATCTTCAATTCCTTTCTTATAAACAAATGTTGAGAACGCTTCTAGCGTCCTTCTCATAGTGTTCCCAATAGTTGTCTCTGCTTCAGCAGGAGCGGAAACACCATAGTCAAACACATTTGCCAACAGTTCGCTATATTCGTGCCTTTTTTTATAACGGAAATCTGTAATCCCCCTATTTTTCAGTTCAAATATTCCAGAATTGCATTTACATGAATTCAGATTTTTAATCGTTGAAACGATTTCATCGAGTGCTTTTTGCAAATCGAATGCTGCTTGGAGATCATGCGTCATAAGAATAACTCTTGAATTATTATTTCCAAGCATTATTTTTTCTATATCCCGACGGAGTAAAGACATGATTCCAATACGATTTTCATGGTCAAAACTTGAAATCGGATCATCAATAACAACAAGTGCCTCTTTAGAAAAAGCGTTCTCTGCTTCAGTATTATCCAGCATTTCCACAAAGAAATAGCACAATGCTAGTATATTGCGCTCACCGACAGATATCTCGGATGGCTTCACATTCGCACCACTTGATTTCAATGTATAGATAGTTCCTGCTTCATCCGCTTCTATTTCCAAACGCCCCTTAGAAAAGAACACATACCTTAAGCGTGCATTAATCATATCAATTGCAATTTTAATGCTGCGGCGTTGCAATTTCAAACTTTCAAGTTCCACATGCTTTTCTTTTTCCGCATTCTCTTTTTCCAAGAGAACAGCGGTTGCCTTTTCTTTTTCTTCCTTCTGTCTAAGGTATGCACTATAATATTCTTCAATTTCATAATACGCATAGGATAGATTTAACGCACGGAGTTCATTCTGTAATTTTCCAATATTGCTGAGTGGCCTATTATATTCATTTCGTGCAATTTCAAGTTCCTCAAGTGCATTAACCAGTTCCGCAGCTTTTCTCTTAATCTCCAGTTGCTCTAGTTCAATTGGTAAATAAGGATTTTCTTTTTTGGCTGCAATAGCCGTATTCAATGTATCGATGGCTGTATTTAATATTGCTAATCGCACCACACATTTTTCAAGAATCGATTGGTTCAATTTTTGGTATGGCGTGAAATCAATTTCTACTGTCGGTATCATCAAAGCTGCTAACGCCGCTTTGTGTTCTTCAACAATTTTAGATAGGACCTTCTTTATGCTTTGGACAATCGACTCTTTATATTCTGAATCTACCGGCTGCAAACAAAATGGGCAAAACGTAGTCTCTGAGCTCTCGAATGTCCTTTGCATATTTTCTATTTGCTGATATTTTCCAACGGACAGAAGAGAAAATAAATAGGACTCGCGTTCAGACAATTCTGGTTTCTCAATGCGCAGGGTTAACAATGCTCTCACATCATCCTCATTATCTGGAACAAGGATTCGTGTATTTACCACAGTAGAAATTTTCGCATCCCCGCTGCGAGCAGCACAAAGCAATTCATATTGCTTATGATACTCACTTTCTATTTGCTCTTTACTCATCTGTGGTTTAACACGCACAATATTTAGATATGTAGCATTGTTGACAGAAGCATTTCGACGACCATTTATAATTAGACGTTCTCTCCCCGCCCAATTCTGATCACCTGATAAGGCTTGCATCATTTTTGAGAGATGGTAGCTTGGTGCTGTTGGCGAGGTCATATCATTAAAAGGTGCCACATTGGAAACGGCGTTCTCTCGTTCTTTTACTGCCACGTCATATTCTCTTTGAGCGGATTCAATCTGCGTTTCCAGTTCCGCCTGTTTACCAAACATTACTATCGTACCCAAGCCATCTTCTTTAAGCCGAACTTTACTCTGGATATAATCTTCGTTAAAAACAAATATTTTTCCCGACTGCCCGTTGTTCAAATACGGCACCGTATGTCCCGAGTAATCTTCCAGCCTTGCATTTGTAATTTCGGGTAGTTCAACTCCTGATACTTTTAGGAAGGCTTTGGATATTGTACTTTTCCCAGTTCCATTCTTGCCATAGATTAAGCACAGCCTGTGATCTTTCGACGGAAAAACTGAAAGTGAAGTTTCTTCTGCAAATGCAGCTCCACTAAACACAAGATTTTTAAATGTCTCAACCAATGGCTTCTCCTCCTCGACGCGCTCCGTTGCCTACCGTCTACCACGTAGAGGCAGCATTTTCGGATAACACAACCTGGCATGGCATAAAATCAAATCGTCGCAAAGAACTTATCTTCCAGCATCAAGCACAGACAGTGATAAATGGGCAGATGCAGTTCCTGAATCATATAAGTCTCTGTCTGCGGAACCTTGATGCACACATCGCTCATATCCTTCAGTTTACTATCCTTTGCTCCCGTCAGTCCAATGACCTTCATTCCCTTAGCGTGTGCGGTTGTCGCCGCATACAGCACATTTTTACTGTTACCACTGGTGGAAATGCCAAGGAACACATCCCCGGATTTACCGTAACCATTGACCTGCTGTGCGAAGCAGAGTAGAGGTTCACAGTCATTCATATAGGCTGTGAACAGGGCGGGATGACCATCCAGTGCAATTGCAGGAAGTGCCCCCTGCAGATTTTCTGCCAAAACAGAACCAAGCTCCTGATTTTCTTCAACCAGCTTTTCTGCGAAATCTGCTTCGGGCTTACGAGGCAGTTTGAAACCCTTCATCAGCTCACCAACGATATGCTCCGCATCTGCTGCAGAACCACCATTGCCAGCCACAAGAAGCTTTCCACCGTTCTTATAGGACTCCTCCAGCAAAAGGTATGCGGCAACAATATCATTCTTCGCCGATTCTAAGGAAGGGTATCGTTCTACCAACAAGTCGATATGTCTCATCAATCGGTTATCCAGTTCACGCATAGTCGTACTCCCCCTCTTATTTCAGGTACTGTTCTACAAAGTCCTTCAAAGACGATACCGTCACAGTCTGTCCGTAGGACCCAGAGCCAATCAAAGCAGTCTGACATCCGGCATTCTGCCCCGCCTTGATATCATTTTCTCCGTCGCCAATCATCCAAGACTGTGACAGATCAATGTTAAAATCTTGTGCTGCATTCAGCAGCATTCCGGGTTTCGGCTTTCGGCAATCACAGTCAAATTTCAATTCCGGGCGTTCCCCTTCGTATCCCTTGTGCGGATGGTGCGGGCAGAAGTAGATGGCATCCAGATATGCGCCCTCTTTGCCTATAAGCGTCTCCATTTTGTTGTGAATCACTCCGAGTTCTTCAAAGGACACTTCCCCACGGGCAATCACAGGCTGATTCGTAACAACAATTGCTAGATAACCGGAGGCGTTGATTTTTTTGATCGCATCTGCAACGCCGTCTATCAGTTCAAACTCGTCTATGTTCCGAAGGAAACCCACATATTTATTGATAGTGCCGTCCCGATCAAGGAACACCGCCTTCTGCTTGTTCTTCAGATTCTTACCGGAAACTCGACCAGTCTTGTAATCCTCGCATACAGAATAATAACGTTCAGGTGTCCCCATATCCTTCACATACTCAGGACTGTCGTAGCAGAACATCTTTCCGGTTCCTGCCAACGGCTTGAGGAGCTGCCGATCCAAGTCAACCTTGATGGGTTTCCCGTTCTCTCCCACCGTGCCAACCTTACCTGCATCAATCCCAGAATGTTCCAAAATGGTTGGATTGATAACATGAAGTCCAGCATTGACACGATTACGATAGTACTCTGGACGTTCATCTTCCTTAGCCAGCCATTGCTCGACAGCTCCATTTTTATCAGCAATAATGAGTCCGCTGTCATAAGGATGGCTATTGGGATGCGTGAATAGAGTAACCAAACCGCCATGCTGTTTATGAAATGCAACGAACCGATTGAAATCCACATCGAACACCGCATCTGCATTCAGCAATAGAAAATCCGAATCAAGCTTATCCTTGATTTTGAAAAGCGCACCGGCATTGCCCAAAGGTTCCTTTTCAAGATAGTATTCAATATGAACACCGAAGGGCTTTCCTGTTGCCGGAGACACACCTGAACCATCTCCAAAATAGTCCATGATGATGTTTCCGAGATGAGAAACGGTCAAAATAATGTCTGTGAATCCTTGGTCGCGCAGACACTCCAGCTCACGTTCCAGAACAGGTTTTCCTTCGATTTTTATCATCGGCTTGGGGATATCACTGGCAACAGAGGAAATCCGGGTACCCCTGCCGCCGGCCATTATTACTGTTTTCATCTCAGACCATCCTCACTCGAATTTAGTTTTTAGGCTCATAAGTTTCTGGCGAATAATGAATCACTCTAGTACCGCCGTCTTCAAACTCAAATGGGATGTACATAAAATCCCGCATTGCCCAACGAACAGCATCCTGGCGATCCGGCTGCACATAGAATACAAGGAATCCACCACCACCAGCACCGAGCAGTTTTCCACCCAGTGCGCCGGCAGCCATGCCTTTTGCGTACAAATCATCAATGCTATTAGTCGAAACAGCCGAACCGGTTTGACGTTTCAGTTTCCAAGTGTGATCAAGCATTCTGCCAAAATCATCGAGGTCAGTGTTCTTGTCGGTCAAAACACGCTCCGCATCATCAACGAGCGCAAGCATTTCCTTAAGTTGAGCAGTCTTATCTTGCTTACCTACAGCGTTTGCTTTCTGCACATCGGAAGAGAAACGAGTAAAGCCCGTAAAGAACATCATCAGATTCTTATTAAGCTGCTTTTTGCGTTCCGTCGAAATGATAACAGGCAGTACTTCGTAGCCATCTGCATTGAAGTTGATGCGGTTGAAACCGCCAAAGGAAGCCGCAATCTGATCTTGCCAGCCACCGGCCTCCTGACACAAGTTTCGCTCAAGGTAAATTGCTTCGTCCGCCAACTTTTTCTTGTCCGCATATTTGCCTTTGAGTGCGTAAAATGCATTCAGCATTCCAACAGCGAAGGAACTGGATGTTCCCAAACCAGAACGAGCCGGAAGATCAGCTTCATATGTAAGTCGTATTTCGTGCATATCAAGCATCTTCATCGCATTTCGAATCGCCGGATGCTGAATATCATCGATGTTTGTTACACGCTCCGTCTTTGAATAGGAAAGCTCTGTAGAATAATCAAAAAACCGCGGCAAATGACGAACGTTCACATAGCAATATTTGTCGAAGGTAGTGGAAAGGACAGCACCACCATTCTCCCTAAAAAAGCTTTCCATATCGGTGCCACCACCGAAGAAGGACATCCGAAATGGTGTTTTCGTGATAATCATTTGTTTTTTTCCTCCATGATTTGTTCTTTAATTGAATCGCAGAAATCCGAATATGAGTCATATCTACAATGAGAATACCTTGACCTTGTCCATAACGATTCATATCCGTAAAAGCATTCTGCTGTCGGTTCTTTTCCGAAACTATCCAGGTAGGACTTGTAGATATTTCTTGCTTCTCCTTCTTGCCGAGCAATTCGTCTTTGATAAAAATCTTCTAATGTCATTATTTTTCTCGCCGGGTTTCCTGCATAAACAGAATCCGCTTCAATATTGCCAAATACTACAGCTCCCGCACCGATAATTGTATTTTCTCCAATTGTAGTGCCTGGGAGAATTGTGGCTCCCCACCCAACAAACACATTATCACCAATCGTTACAGATCTCATTGCTGCAACTGCGCGTTCTCTTTCCGGGTAACGTCTCATACACACAAAAGAACTATAATCATGCGTCAAAATGGTAACCGGCCCAGTAATTACCACATTCGATCCAATATGAAGGAGATGGAGTGCCTGGTCATCAATGTGCGTCTGCGAAGGAGTAAAGATTCTCACATTATCGCCAGCAGTTGCCCCCCTTCAAAAATGCCAGATAGCTTTCGCAGTCAGCCTTATGTCCCATCACTATCTTCTTTACCAATTTCTTTAGCATGATCTAATCCTCACACATGTTCTATTAATCACATCAGTTCTTATTCAGTAGTTTTTTGACGTTGTATTTTAGATAATATAATCTTCCCAAACATGCATGTACTGCAGACATATACCCCTTATTCCGGTATACAGACATGAACTTCATACGGTTTCCACTTTGCTTGCTCGGTTCTCTCAACGGAGGTTGCATAACACCATCAATCGATAGTTCAATTACCTTCATGGCTGATCGGACTTTTTCAAAATACTCCACACCTGTTGGAGTATTTACCAGCACAAGTGACACACCCTCATCGCTTCCAAACCCAGGACAAACAGCATCAATGCCTCGACAATCTCCCATTGTAAGGTCACCTGGACGATTAAGGCACGAATACTGACAATGATGACATGATAATTTCGTCGCCAACTTCATATAGTAAATCGTCCGCCACAAATCCGAGTATGCGTTTGAATGATATTCCTTTCCATTGCTCAAGTATGCTATTTCTCTATGGACATGCCACGACCACTTTTTGGGCCGGAAGCAATAGCTAATAACACGCTTATGCGTTTTAGCCTCAATCATTTTTATATGATCGGCAAATACCAACGGACTCGGTGTACCGTGGCAGATCAAGTCAACACAAATTAGGTTGTTCGTTCTGCCTTGAAGCGCTCGTCTTAAGCCATCTGTTTGACAAGGCGTGCCTGTAAAGAGGACCTTTTTACCATCTTGTAAATCCTTTTTTATTAGAAGATATGTGTCTCCTATATCACTTTGAACATACTTTGAGCCCTTCATCCGGTCTCTCTCTCTAGCAGTTGTTGCTCTGAAATGTCTTACCACCATGTCGTCGTCGAAGGCAGCCCCATAGATAACACCGCCTTCTGCCAATATGACATCAGATATCGCCGTAAAGAATCCTCCGCTTGCGCTCGTTCGAAGTACGTTCTCGTTATTATGTTTCACTCCGTAGGCCTTTTGAACTGTGCTGCTCACGTTACCTTTGGGTTTCAAAACAGGGCAAGCCTTTTCACACAAACCACAGCCTACGCATTTTACATTATCAACTACCGGATACTTAAACCCTTCTTCATCGGGTATCATCTCAATTGAATTTTTAGGACAAACCGTAGCGCATGCTGAGCATCCGTAACAAAATTCTTTTTTTACGCCTTCTAGCATCTAGATCACACCTTTCGTTTTACCAAAGAAAGCATTCTATTCATCACGGAAATAAATTCTTTCTTTTCAAACGCATAAGCGCTAGCAGTGACCACTACAACTGCCCAAACGCCATATATTATTGCTAATTTGAACCATTGCAGATAACTCATGCACTCTGGACTATAGACTAACGATAGGCCATAAATCACAATAATATTCACCATCACCAGAAGCATCCGAAGCAATGATTTTAATGGCGATGCGTGCGTTATATACTTTGGTGTAAAAAACAACAAGTCAATCGTTCTATACAGATTAGAAAGACAGGATCCAAGTATTATTCCAACCATACCCGCCAATCGTCCGCCTATCGTGCCAAACACTATAATGATTAACCCTTGGATTGTTACCCTCCATCTTGTTTCTCTGTACATTCCTGCAGATACAATTAACATACTCTGGGGTGTCTTGATATTGTATAATAATCCATTAAGAACAATAACAGCACCCAAAAGAGGATAGTAATAATTCGCATCAGAGAGACCCTTTGTATATACCGACACAAAGGGCATTATCAGAGCGAATGCCAGGCCGTACACTATCGATAAGATATAGTAATATGCCACCTCAAAGTCCGATACAGTTTTTCTTAGGGTCGTTTCTTCTCTCCGTGCAATTAGATCTCCAAACCCAGCAGGCAATCCCGATATAAAGATACTTAGAACACCATTAAGTCCAGAAATCACCATATTATAAATTGAATACACACTGACAGAAACCAAATTCAACAAAATTGTGGCGAGAACTGTCGGCGCACCCGTTTGGATAATTCCTAATATCTGTTGATAGATTACCTCCCAGCGCTTTTCCATAGCGCCTCTATCCGGCACAGCTTTTTTGTCAAGATATGTATAATTATTATGAGAATAACATACGATAATTCCTGCTTTGATAATGACAAGCGCTGACGCACATCCGTATAACAGTAAAATGTTCATCTGATGCGCTGTCATTACACAAATAATTACCGTTCTTAACACCGTATTAATGATTGTTGCAAATGAAATAACATAATTTCTTTGATCTGCTGTCAGCAAGACTCTATCGCCCGCTACAAAGAAAAAGTCGAAGCAGCCGTTGATTCCCAAAATAATTGCCAGAGTAAAAATCGTACCAAAAGTGACAGACTCTGCATTCGATAGGAGACCATAAACAACAGCCAGAATAAAAATACCCGCCGAGAAAATATATCCGGCCTGCCGGTAGCTCTTTTTTGCAGCCACTACTATACCGCTTATTCGAGCATGGTCTTCCTCCGCAAGAGGCTTGTATAGCGAGTAGATAGCCGCTCCACCGATTCCAGCTTCAACCAGCGTTATGTATGAAATAAATTGGTTTAATGAACTCACCAGTCCATTCATTTCTGAGCCATATGTAGCAATCATCAGACGGGGTGTAATCATGCCCGCAGCCATAACTACAATCTGTGATACCATAGAAGTTAACGAATTTAATGCAAATTTTTGTGTTCTGTTCATGTTTTCCTCTTAATTACTGAAGCACTTTTTCCAGATATTGCATCGAAACCTTGCGCTCTCGTTGCAACACTTCGTCAGCATGTGTGTAGTCAATCTTTTCCTCTAACGGGGTTTTGTCTCTTACAACACGATTCTCCATTCCAAGCATTTCAGTTAAATTCACCAGACGTGAATTGGTATCCGAAGAGAATTCCACAAAGAAATCTCTATGCAATGCCACTGAAATTGCCATACCGTGAAACGAATTAGTAAACACACACTGTGCCCCATTTATCAAACCCAGAAATTCCTTAGGTCCAACACCATATTCAGGATGCTTTCGGGGATCAAATCGTTCTTTAATTCTTCCCCCGACCGTCACCAATTCATAGCCATACTTATCTGCATATTGTTCTGCTTTTTCACGAAGTCCCACACTCGGCTTAATGCAGAAAAACAGAACATATTTCTTTTTTCTATGACAGGGTTCCATTTCGTCTTTTAAATAGTCTGCCGATACAAGCAATGTGGGATCCAAGACCAATTCCGCCTTGCGTCCAGTAAGAGATTTGACAATATCTTGTCCATCTTTTTCTCGAACGCTTAAAAAGGCGAAGTCCTTGAGAAGTTCAGAAATTTTCTCTTCGTATTCTGGATCCGCCTGCATATAGCCAAAACTGGCTGCATACGATGCCTTTTTCTCCGGTTCTGAACAGAACTCAAGGTAAAAATTCAAATCATGTCCTGTCACAACCGGATTCCACACCTGATCGCTTCCCACAATTATTCGGTCCAGTCCCTCGCTCAGTTCACTCATTTGCTCAGTGCTGGAAACCACCTGACTCGGGTACATTTTCAGCTTTTGCTCAAACTCCTGATACGACGGTTTTGCACTTTTTAGAAAACACTTCGATAACATTTCAATTAGAATGGTTTTTGGCGTTATGGTTCGTGTTTTTTTGTGGTTTACTTTATCAGAAACATAGTTGATAACTGCAACATCATGCCCCATTTCCTCTATGACATGGTACAATGCCCCCATTTGGAGCATTGCCCCCAGGCTAGGTGCATGTGGAAACGTCAGAATACCAACTTTCATATTAATCATTCTCCTTCGATGATCTTTGACTTATTTCTAAATCTAATTATTCTTGCACCTACAATTGCATATTCTGGAACGTCTTGCGTCACTACAGCACCAGCAGCAACGACCACCCCCCGATAAATATGAACCCCCGGCAGGATAATAGCTCTACTTCCTATCCACACATCATCATCAATGATAACCGGACGAACAGGTTCAAATCCCTGTTGATTCATCGGACGGGATATATCGTCCATTTTATGATTGCTCGGATTAATAATGCACTCTCGGGCCATCATAACATTATTACCAATCACCGTTGTATTGGATATTATGCTGAATGCTCCAATTCCTGATTTATTTCCCAGACATGTATCTGATGCAAAAAAGCTTCCTTTTTCAATATTGACATTCTCTCCGCATGACTTCATGATAAGCCGTCCACACAAGGCACGGAAACGTTTTGCACCAAAGTTTACCGGAGATGTTGATTCTGGCAATTTGGACGCAAATACAAATAAGAATCGGCCTAGTGCACGTTCAATTCTCTTCCTATTCATTTGATTCTCCAATGCGATTTTCTGATACTAAAGCAATCATCGATATCATTATTGGCAATGTGTAGTTTATTGCTCCGGCAGCCGGAATAGATGAATATCCGATCAGAGTAAGGAACAATGGTACTATTTTCTGGAAACCGACTTTACTACAACATTTAGCGCATCGATTCCACTGGTATGCAAACCAAGAAAAAAGTGGAATTGTTCCAACAATCCCCAAACCAAACAGATACATCAACGGTGCACAATGTGTATGACAATTAAACAACCCAATTCCAAATAAAATAGACAAAACCGTTTCGAACCAAGGCTTGAAGTACAATAAAATTAGATTGATTCTACCATTTCCTCCAACAACATCTGCACCCTCAAAGCGATTTAAAAAACCCTGTGCTATGGTCGGCATAAACTTGAGAAAGGCAAACACGAACAAACTCATCACGGCTAAAAATGCGGCCGTTTTCTTTATGTCACCTTGGCTCAGGAACCACAAAACACCCCATACAGCTAGTAGGATGATAAACGTTCTGGACAATCCAATCAGGCAGCACACTGTACTGCCAATCATAGAAATAACAGCTGCAATCTTCCCCATTTTGGATTGAAATTTTGGTAGAAGCAAACTTACTGTAGATATGCACGCAATTGTATTCATTGCATAGAAGTTCGGGTCAATAGAGGTAGCCATATTAGCTCCTGTATTTCCAATTAGCATTCCCGTATAACCCAGTCTAGTCGCCGGATTCATCAAATCTTGCAAAGAATAATAAGAAAGCGTCGCACTAAGCATAACTGCACCTAATGCAAAATTACCAATAGCATAAGCTACGACTGCCTGCGTACCAACCCTATATTGTCGAATTACAGACATAGAAAATGCCAGAAGTATGAAATCAAACGCAGCCATTAAATGATAAATTCCTGTATACCCTGTCAAGAAGTCTTGAACGGTGATATAGGCAACCACACATAGTGTGAGAACAAATCCCGTCTTTTCAATAGGAAACTTATACTTGACTGCGTCGTAAAACAATCTAGCAAGCAAAAATACTGAAATAAAATTTCCCGGCAGTCCAACATACAAAGGGACCAAAAAGCACGTAAAAACTGCAACATTTTTAGTTTCCAAAAAAAAGATTGGAATCAGCGCAATCAATAAAAACAGGAACTTGTTCACACTTATCCCCATCATATCTCTAGCAAAGAGTCCCAGGATGATAAGTGCTCCTATCCCGCACATTTTCCATTGATCCTCTTTTAAATCAACTTCTCTGTGTAGCATTCAATTATCCTCTCATATGTGGAATTCACCATGTTTAATCTCATTTATCACACAAGCTCTCAAAATCATGCAAAGCCTCGGTATTACTCGACTCATATTGCAATACCATACTCTTAAAGATACCTTTATTATCGAGCGCATATTTCAGAAGCTCTTTGATGTGCTCCGTCTCACCCACAAGACCTATTTTTCTATCCTCAACCAGCTCTCTCGCTGACAGAGTGTCTGTGGAAATTACTGGCACCTTTAAGCTTGCAGCTTCATCAAAAACCATAGGTGCAGCTTCGTGGATGGATGGCACAAACAGATAATCCGCACCTTTAATATATCTATACGGGTTAACCTGCTCGCCTTCTAAAACAATATAATCGTCTGCATGATTCTCACCAATTAAGTGCTCCAGCTGACTTCGTAACGGTCCACCACCAACGATATGCCATTCCACGTCATATCCATCCATTTTTAGTTCCTTTACGATTTCAATTCCGCGCTCAAGTCCCTTCTCACCGCTTAACCGCGCTACAGTTACCAAGGAATTCTCACATCGATATTCTATTGTATCCTGTGATGCCATCTCATTGATTAGTTTAAAATCATGAAAATTTCTCAAAACACATATTTTATCTTCTGCTTCGGGAATGCATCTAATCACCGCTGCACCCACACTCTTAGACACTGCCGCTATCTTATCAAATTTCAGCAACAGCTTATCATTATATGTACAGTGTCCCCCATACATTTCGTAATCACAGTGTATTACAATTGCTTTTTTATTTGCGTTTACGCAATTTATTACAACCTCTCCGGCCAGATTGCAAAAGATATTTTCCTGCTGTGGATGTCCAAAAGCAATTGCAATATCATAAACTCCGTCAATTTTCCCGACTTTATTGCATATATAATTCGCAGGTATTTTTTTATTGAAACACTTCGTCCATGCCGAGCAAACCTGACGAATCACTTTATATTTAGAACCGTACTGTTGCAAATCACCAGCCGAGCGCTCTGTAAGAGCCAAATATGCATTATCTTCAACAATCTTAACCTGTTCAGGAATATCGCTATAAAATGCGCCGTCATGATCAAAGCAAAGAAGTGTCACTTCGCACTTATCACATATATTTTTAAGCAGTTCAATTAGCGCCTTCGATACTCCACCAACTCTCAGTTGGCTAACTGCAATCAGTACTTTTTTCATAACTTTGCAAAAAGCTCCCTTACATTTGCGTTCCAGTCCATATTCTTAGAATAGTACTCGAGAATCTCTTTCTCAAAGGCTCTTGCGGTTTCAGAGGTCATTTCAATCAGGGCATTTTTCCACTCATTTTGTGTGCTACATATAATGCCTGTCTTTCCATTCACAACGAACTGTGTCAGCCCCGCAACATTTGATACAACAACCGGCTTGCTAAACAAATATGCCAGCGGAATAATACCACTTTGAGTTGCTTCAATATACGGTAATACGGCTGCCGTCATATGATGAAGTAGCCATTTCATTTCTCCATCATCGATATACCGATTGATCACTGTGAGGTTATTGCACTGATTAATCAGGCTTTTTTCTTCCTCTGTAAAATTTCCACCACCTGCTATAACCAGTGGGAGAACTTTATCCGAAATACTCTGATATACTTTTAATAGATTTCCAATGCCTTTATATTTATCAATCCGTCCAAAGAACAGCAGATAAACGCTTTCTGCATTCATTTCCACAGGCTTAATTTCATTTGCATCTGGCAGATGCGCTCCAAGCGTTATCATTACAGCTTTTTCTTTATAGTGCGGATACAGATTACCGAACGTCACAACACTCTCCGGAGACATCAACACAAACTTATCTACACGTTTATAGAACCTTCTATTTATGAATTCCGCGTATTTCTCCAATAAGGCCATCCGCAGGCTTCTGTTATTTGTAGGATGGTGCGTTCCTGCGTCGTGGAGCGTTAAAAGCTGCTTGATTTCGCCTTTCAAAAACATTCCAACATTTGAACATATCACGCTATCGTCCATATACCAAATGAACTCAGGCTGAATATTATTGATTCTGCCCGCTATTTTCTTATAAGGAGACTGATCAATTACTTTCTTTTCTTTATGGTATTGGAGGAGGTCAGTCTTTGTAATCAAGCTGATGTCTGTATCATGAATTTCATAGGGCATTACAACCTTCACGTCGTACCCTTCTTCGACAAGTGTCTTGTATAACTGTACGGTTAGCTGTAAAATTCCACCTTGCACGTTTGCTGTAAAAAGAGCTATTCTTGCTTTCACGCTGATATTTCCTCCCCACCTATTGTTTCTTTACATCGTTTGCCGATAAACCTTATCCAGTGCTTCCTTATATGTTTTAATATCCAGAATTTGCGCTGCCTTTTCCAATGTAGCGTGATGCAGGTTCTGGTACAGTTCATTATTTTCCAGAACATCCGTGCAACGCTCGATCAGGACATCGTCATCATCGCTCAAATACCCTGTCTTACCATCATCGACGATTTCCTTCAGTCCATCCGTCGGTGTGCTTACAATCGGCACACCAAGTGCCATTGCTTCCAGAGCGCACATCGGAAGCCCTTCCCATCTCGAAGTCATAATCAGAATTTTAGCCTGCTTCATTGCCCCATATGGATTGCTGCTATATCCCAACATATCGATGCTATGCTCCGCATGGTACTCGGCAATCGCCTGCTTTGTTTCTGCCTCCAAATCGCCTGTGCCGATAATAGCGGCTTTCATCTTCGGATACTTTTCTGCTATTCCAGCAAGTACTTTGACCAGCCTCTGAGGGTTTTTTTGGGGGGTCAATCTACCCACATATACAATATCGTAGGCATATTCTTTTTCATCTTGTGCGGCCTTTTTATAGACTTCTTCTGCGTCGATTACGTTATAAAGGATGCTGCTTTTTTCCTCGAACTGTTCATGAAATGCATATCCTTCATATGCAGATTTCGACACCCAAAAAATATGCTTTGCTTTTTGGGCAGCATACTTGTAAAGCAACGCTTTCGCAGAGATTCCTCGAGAGTCAAAATTATTATTATGCACATGGGAAATCAGTGGAATCCTCCCGCAAAGCAGCGCTGCAAAAAAAGATGCTTTCATGTCGTGAGCATGAATAATATCTGGTTTTTCTTCACGGATAATGCGCTTAACTTCTGACAAGGACCATTCTTTCATCGGCGCAAACCGCACATTACGTTCTTTTAGCGCCTCTCGAATTTTTCCGTCTGGGCTGCAGTAAAACATTTCATACTCTGCATCGTTCTTAAAGCACGCCATAATTTGGCATGCAACGTTTTCCGCCCCTGAAAAACTCGTTCCTGTTAAAAGATGCATGATTTTCTTACTCATCTTACCTATCCTCTACACTCTTATACAGTTCCTTAAGACTTTGAATGGCATGATCTAAATCGAAGTTCACCACATTATTGCTATTTCTTGTAACCTCGCGTAGTCTTTCGCCTTTATCTACTATGCTTTTCATCTTATCTGCCAGCTCATCTGCATCCTTTGGGTCAAACAGATAATCACTGTCACCCAACAAGTCAGTACACCCACGGATCTTTGAAGCAATACAGGGCAAACCTGATGCCATTGCCTCCATCAGTGCTCCGGGCAGGCCCTCCCTAAAAGACGTAAACACAAAGCAATCACATGCAAGGAGCACTTCTGGAATGTTGCTCTGAAATCCAAGCAGTTTTACTTGTTTTCCAACGCCAAGCTGTTCGGCCAGTTCTACCAGGTACTTTCGATTTTTGCCCTCACCACAAATTAGATAATAAAAATTGGGATCATTGGCCTTTGCGAGGGCACGAATCGCCACTTCCTGATTTTTGTTGTCATTAAGTTCTCCCACAGATACAAAAACAAATGCACTCGGGTCTATGTTCCAGCTCTTTCTCAGAGACAAGCGAATCTCCTCACCCTTTTCTGTTTTGCGTTGTTCCTTATCAAATTTTGACAGATCAACTCCAACACCCGGGACCTTTTCCACTCGGCCATTTTTCTTTAACCGGAATTTTTTTGCCTGAACATAATCTGCATCATTTATTGTGATAAGCATATCTGTAAAGTGCGCCATATATCTTTCTATCGGATAGTAGCAAATCCAATTTTTTATGGGAGCACCTGTCCAAAAATGAAATCCATGCGCCTCATAAATCACATACGGAATTTTAGCCTTATTTGCACAGATTCTTCCTAACACACCACCAATCGGAGTATTGCAATGAACCACATCGTATTTTTCTCGCTTCATCAGATCGAGCAACTGTTTTTTAGCAAGCGTGTAGTTCTTCTTTGCTAACGGATTTCTGTCGCAGTCTATGTGTTCTGCTTTAATTCCGTATGTTCTGCAGTCTTCTTCATATAACTGTTTGTCTGCGTGATCCATATTGCTGACAATCGTAAAATCAATATTCAATTGTCTTGCTGCAATAATCGCCGAACGCATAAACCCGTTTATTCTCCGTCCTGACTGACTCGTTACATATAACAGCTTCATTTTCCGTCTCCATTATTCAGAACAGTTTCATAAAACGATTCATAGCGTCGCCTGTTGCATATTTTTTACTACCATACTGGTAAGCATCGCTACTCATCGTATCATATTCTTCTGCACTCAGTTTCATAGCTTCCTTTAGCTTATCCGCAAACTTTTCATTATCGCCCGCCTCAACAAGATAACCGCTCTTTCCATCATCCACCTGCTCCGGAATGGCACCCACAGCAAACGCAATAACAGGTCGGCTATACTTGTAAGCGTCGATAATGATGCCAGACTGAGAAGCAGAATTATATGGAACGATTACCCAGTCACAGTTAACGAATGCTTCTCGCATCTCTGCCTCTGTGACGTAGTCGTTATTCAGCTTTACATTTTTCTCTTTGGCAAGCCGATCCGCAATGCCCTGCATCTGCGAATCCACTCGTCCTACCACATCAAATTGAATGTTCGGACACAGTCTCACAATTTCAAGTAAGTTATCGGCACCCTTGTATGGATTGATTCTTCCAAAGAAGAGTACTCGACCACTATGTACTGGTGTCGTATACGCCGGATATCTACGCCACAATTCCAGATACTTTACACGGTCTGCGCTGATTCCGTAGCGGTCGATCATATCCTGAATATAGGTTTTGTTGCGCAGGACAATCGTATCTGCGAACTTAACCACAGCCTTGTTCATCAAATCAACCATCTTGACCTGACTGTCTCCTTCGTGTGGAATGACCTCGTGGATTACCTGATAGGTCTTGGCTTTTCCAGACATCAGCATAATTGGAAGATTCCATGTATGCAGGCTTTCAAAATAAATCGCATCAAAATGTTCCTTGCGGATACGATGAATTATCGAAACCAACAATGGGAGATTGAACGTTTTCTTTGTCACACCAGGTCTTTCCGGGCAATCAACTAGCCAAGTATGATCTGATTTCTGAAGTTCCACCTTTGGAGTCTTGATGCAAAGCAAGTAAGCCTCCCAGTCACTTCGATTTCTCATTTCTTCGTACATTCCAAACAACGTATCCTGATGATCCGCATTGTCTGAGAATGTCACTAGAAGTACTTTTTTCATCTCGAATTCCTCTCCCACTAAAACAGCCCAGACTCATCTCAAAGAGTCTGAGCCACATTTTCTCAGCTACACGCTGAGTTATTTTTTGCTCGAATCAAATTTGTCAAAAATTCAAAGCTAGAGAACATCGCCTTTCGCAACGAGTCAATTGCAACTCCTGTCACAAAAATAATAGCGGTAACTGCAACAACCCATAAAACGGCGTATGGTTTTTCAATCACTTTCTGAAGTGAAAACAACTTTTCAAAGAGATACGTCATATTAGCCGGATACATATGGAACAGGTACACTCCAAAAGTTGCTTCCGCCAAATAGTCAAGTACTTTGTTGGTCCTTACCTTCCATGAAGTTCCCCACATAAAGAGTCCAATCGATACCATCATAGAAACAGGACGATAATTTCCACGCATGAAATAACAACTATACTCTGCAGCAGAGGATATCTTTTTTCCTACCAAATCAAGTACAATAATACTTATAACTGCAACGATGTACGGAATCAGTACCAGTGCTTTGAATCCTGATTTATGAGTTCCATACGTTATTCCCATTCTTTTAATCAATATCACAATTGAGTACAGCATTAAAAACGCAAGCAAATTATTAGCGCCCCAATTAACAAACGGAACAATTGTGGAGACACTCCAAATCACAAGCATCACTGCCGTAACCTGTTTTAGGATATCCACAGAGAACCCCATAAGTGCTTTGTGATAGAAAGGCCAAATCAAAAGAAAAATCATGTACGATGTTGGGTACCACCACATTCCTGTCAGTGTTGGAAATACAGATTGGAGCAGTAATATTTTGCTCTGCCCCCCTCCCCCGAAAATAAATGCGCCAATACACATTGAGAGTCCGTAAAATAAAACCGTTCTTTCAATTTTCCAGCACGACCTTGCCGAATAGTTGAGATCTACCTTTTCATCTGGTTTTTTGCTCAGAAACCACGCCGAAACCAAAAAGAACAGGTTATTGTCAATAAAAGCGTTGTTTCCCAGGATCTGCAATGCAAGTTTATTACCTGTTATTCCTATAACCTGCGTGTCAATGTTAAATGCATTCTTTGCCACAAGGTGATGTGAAACAATCATGAGCATCGCAGCTATTTTTAGAATCTGAAAGTTTGCTTCCTTGTTTTTCACAATATCACCTCATATTTGCACTTGAGCCGTTTATTCCTTATAAAGCTCTACTAATCGTCCTCAGCAGTATAAATCACACGCTGCTATGTCTCTATTTCGTTCCAGTCAAAATGGTTTTTAGGTTGGTTTTTCGCCTCACGCCAGGCAGGCAACAGCATTCCTTTTCCCAAACAGGTCATTAAACCGTTTCCTTTTCGCTATTTTCTGCTCCCATTGCGGTGGTTGCACCCTCTGCGATACCCTCGGTAGACTCCGGCATAAACAGGATCTTCACCGTAGCCAGCATGATCTTCAGATCCTCGACCAGGCTGGGGTGGGCAATATACATCAGATCCATTTGCAGCTTATCATACGGTGTGGTGTTATATTTTCCGTACACCTGTGCATAACCGGTGAGACCAGCCTTTGCCTGCAGACGCAGCGCAAATTCCGGCATCTCTTCACAGTACTGTGCGGCGATCTCCGGACGCTCCGGGCGAGGACCTACAATGGACAAATCACCCTTCAGGATGTTCACCAACTGCGGCAGCTCATCCAGACGGCAAGCACGGATAATATGGCCAACCTTCGTAATACGGTCATCCTTGTCACCAGTGGAAAGACGTGCCACGCCATCCTTTTCAGCATCCACACGCATCGAACGGAACTTCAGGATCTCGAAGGGCTTACCATCCTTGGTCAGGCGCACCTGCTTGTAGAAGGCGGGACCACCATCGGATTTGACCGCAATAGCCGTGATCAGGAACAGCGGACTCAGGATGATCAGTGCCACCAGCGAGATCACAATATCCATCGCGCGCTTAACGAACAGGAACTCCGGTCTTGCCATGTAACGACCGACCCGCAGCACCGGAAGGTGAAGCATGTGCATCGGCCAGGCACCACTCATCAGAACATCGCCCACACGAGGAATGATGAACGTATCGATGTCGTTCATCACACAATACTTCAGGATGATGTTGCGCTCATGGCTGTGAACGCCGCTGAGGAATACGGTCTTCATACCGTCCAGAACGCTCAGATTTTCCAGGCATTCCTCTACGCTCAGAACATTTCTCACCTCGTACTTGCTATCCAAACCGTAGTCCCGAATCAGCTTTTCCATACCACGGCGCACATCATAGACCACGGTGGTAGGCTGCGGAGGGAATGCCTTATAATACCAGCGATGTGCAACCGCAGACCAGATGCCAGCCATCACAAACTGCCCTGCAATGGCAGCGATTCCCGGCAGAAGATTGCACAGCTTAGTGGCCATCAGACAGATCACAATGTAAAAGATCCCGTCCGTTGCCATCGCCGCCAGTACCTGACCGTACATCAACTCGGAAACTCGCTGCATGGACACCCAGAATGCATCATAGGTCTTGCCCAGCAGAATAAACAGCACCGCATACAGGCCCAAAATAACTGCATGGCCTTGCCAAGTTCCATCCATCGGTGTTTTTGCCGCATAGTACCAGATCCAACAAGCCGCAAACGGAAGTGTAATCATCACCACATCCAGCACCTTTACGAGTCTCAACATCACATCGTGCCGAATTTTTGTCATAATACCCTAACTACTCCTTTTTCACTCTATCATCAATTCTTTTTGACTCTATTACGAGCCCATCTTGTTCCAAATCATCCCGATGGCGTCCAGCCGCTCCATCCGTTCTTCTGTCAATGCGCTGCTACTTTTTTCGGGATTCAGCCGTGTGTAACGCTGCCGCTTGACCCATTTACCGAGGGCATATCCCTCCGGCGAAACATAGTTGACCGGGGCCCTCAGATCCCCGTGGGCTTCAAAATAACGTTTTGCTTCCTGATATCCTTGGTTCCACTGGCGGAACAGAGCTCCTATTCGTTTCGGATGCTTCAGGAGAAAAAAAGGGCCGAACGGCAGCTTTCGGAGGTGAAAAGCCGGGCTCCGGGGGTAAAAGAGCCTTGCTTTTCGGAAAAAGAAGCAAGTATTTACTCCGAAAGGAGTAAGCATTTACCCGGAAAGAAGTAAGCATTTTCCTAAAATGTCCTTATGTTCCGGAAATATCTCCTATTGTTGTCCGGAATATCTCCTATTACTATCCGAAACGGGTCTTGGCGGAAGAACTTTTCCTCCTGTTGACCATTGCAGACAAAGCGTTGTACACTGACAGAAAAGCAGGAAGGAGACCGGATAAGGAACCATTTACCGGCAGAACCGTCATTCCACCTTCAAAGTAAAAGCAAACAAGCCCAAAGACGGGAAATGTGATATCGGACTTTACACGCAGGGCGCGTTTTTTCGCCCGGACTGCCAGTCGGTCCGAAAGAAACGATTCTGAGGAGGTCCGATAATCAAAGTGACACTTTGCTCACGGGAGATCCCGGGAAGGGGAACACGCATAATAAAATAGAACGTTTAACAGATATTTTTTATAAGTATGAGACTACATGTACTATCACTCACATGCCTGCTGCTTACAGTAGGAGGCACAGGGCCGGTCGCAGCCCAAAAGCCACAAAACTATCCGTACGGTGTTCCTTCCGAACCCTGGGAGGAATCTTTCGGAAATCATCGGGCGGT
>OLPS01001788.1_pt1 | contig 21480 bp, 20 predicted proteins | sample 1673071 | NCBI WGS metagenome assembly OLPS01 (sample SAMEA3136752, study PRJEB25190) | human gut metagenome | reverse complement strand
TGCAATTGCATGACGCGCACCTCGCAGCAAGAATGCCGAGGCATTCTTGAATTATACACAAAAGTAATTGAAAGGTATGATTTTATGAGACGAAGAGACAGAGAGATTACAGATAAACAGGACATATTAGAAGTAATGAGAAAATGTGATGTATGCAGGATAGCACTTCATGATGGAGATTATCCATACATCGTTCCGCTAAATTTTGGACTTCAGGTAGAAAATGATATGCCGGTACTTTATTTTCACGGGGCACTGGAAGGAAAAAAATACGAGTTAATAGAAAAAGACAACCGGGCATCTTTCGAAATGGACTGTGGACATCAGTTGGTTTTGGATAAAGCTCAGGGAAACTGCGCCATGGAGTATGAAAGTGTAATTGGTCAGGGATATATCGAGATGCTTAACGAAGAAGAAAAGTACGAGGCATTAAGGATATTAATGAAGCAGTACCGGAGAGAAGATTTTCCGTTCAATGAAAAAGTGATTCCAATGACAGCGGTATTCCGCCTCAGGGTAGAATCCATGACCGGAAAAAGAAGGACGAAGAAGAGCAATAAATTGAAAATATATGCCATGAATGCTATTGATAATGCCTATGCACCATATTCTGATTTTAAAGTCGGAGCATGCGTTGAATTAACTGACGGGCAATATATAACCGGTTCCAATGTCGAAAATGCATCATACGGACTTTCAAATTGCGCAGAACGAAGCGCCATATTTGCAGCATATTCCAGAGGCTATCGGAAAGAAGATATCAAAGCCATGGCAATTACTACCCATGCAGAAAAGCTCACCATGCCTTGCGGAGCCTGCCGCCAGGTACTAAGTGAACTTCTCCTGCCAGACACACCAATCCTCATCGCTAACGACAAAGAAGAAAAAATCCTCACCATGCGTGAACTCTTGCCATACAGCTTCGGTGAAGACGACCTGAAGAAGTAGAAAGGATGTTTTAAAAGAATGGGTTACAATTTTAAAAAGATAGCTGCCATGGCGATTATTTCTGTGGCTGTTGTACTTTCGATTACAGGCTGTAATCAAAATGCGGATGAGGATTCGGTATTTCAGACCTTGGATATAGAGCAGCTTGAAACTGATACTACAGACATTAATGACAGAGCAGAATATTACGATAAAAATGTTGACGACCGTATAGATGAAATGACCGACGAAGAGAAAGAAAAGTTTTATGTGAATTTGACACTGACATATACGGGCAGAGAATATTATGAAGAAGATTACATTATCTTTCTGAGAAATGATAATGTATACGAAGGCGATCTTTATGACGGAGACGATACGATTGGACTTTCACCGGGAATTTATAGGGTAATTTCAAGCAAAGCTGAAGGAGGTCGAGGGGCAGCTTTGGGAGATATATATTTACTCACACCGGGGGAAGATGTTACACTGAATGTTGATTATACTTCTTCAAAAGCAACTATTATTAATGATGAAAATACAAAGTGATTTTTATGATTTAGAACTGGAACAGATGGGGATAGGATGCGAACCAATTCGATTGGACAGCTACACCCAAAAGAAGATGACATTTTTCTTTGATCCAGATGGTTTGCCGTTGGAGCTACATGAATAAAAAACAACACCCTCATAGCCAAGAGGATTCGTAAATTTTCTTGGCTATGAGGGTGTTTCATTGAACCGTTTCTGACAGTGAACCTAGCAGCCGGCAATTTATTGCATAAAATTACATTTACTCATATCTCTCATCAATCACACGTTTCGTCTTCTTCTCACTTCTCGGAAGCAGTCCGATTTCAACGACTTTTACAAGTGGTGTGAATCCGATGCGGCTCTTAACTACGGAAGCAATTCGTTTGCTCAGATCCTGGAAGTCTACTGTTCCATTTGTCTCAACATAGATACGCATGGTATCTTTTCCGTCCAGATGTGAGATGCGAATCTGATATTCGCTGGAAACTTCAGAGAATTCTTTCAGAATCTCCTCAATCTGACTTGGGAATACATTGACACCTTTAATCTTCATCATGTCATCAGTACGTCCCATGATTGTATCAAGACGTGGAAATTTGCTTCCACAAGGGCATTCTCCCGGAATGATACGTGACAGGTCATGAGTACGGTAACGGATCAGAGGTGCACCTTCTTTTACAAGAGTCGTGATGACGATTTCGCCAAGTTCTCCGTCCGGCAGGACTTTTTCAGTTACCGGATCAATGATTTCAATGTAAATGTAATCGTCCCAGTAATGCATACCACAGTCGTGTGAGCAGCTGATTCCGATTCCTGGACCGTAAATCTCAGTCAGACCATAGATATCGTAGATCTCAATTCCAAGATCTCTCTTGATGCGGTTTCTCATTTTTTCGCCCCAACGCTCGGAGCCAATGATTCCCTTTTTTAAGTGAATCTTATCTTTAATTCCACGTTTCTCAATTTCCTCTGCCAGAAGAAGTGCGTAGGAAGAAGTGGAGCCAAGAACAGTTGTCTTCATATCCATCATCATCTGAAGCTGTTTGTCTGTGTTCCCGGGTCCCATAGGAACGACCATAGCGCCCAGTTTTTCAGCGCCGGCCTGAAAACCGATTCCGGCAGTCCACAGTCCATATCCCGGTGTGATCTGAATACGATCCATGTTCGTCATGCCTGCCATTTCATAGCAGCGCTTGAACATGATTGCCCAGTCATCCACATCTTTTGCTGTATATGGAATAATGACCGGAAGCCCGGTAGTTCCGGAAGAAGAGTGGATTCGAACAATTTTTTCTTCAGGAGCAGTCATAAGTCCAAGTGGGTAAGCGTTTCTTAAATCATTCTTTTCAGAAAATGGAAGATTTTCGAAATCTTCTGCGGACTGAATGCTGGATACGCCAGCTTCTTTTAATTTTTTTCCATAGAAATTATTGGCATTTAATAAAGCCTGAATCTGCTGGTTAACTTGTGCAATTTGATTTGATGAAATCTGCATAGTGATAAATCCTTTCTATGTTATATAATTTATGCGTAACGTAGTGCTTTTAAATTCATTTCATGGAATTTCTCCGGCAAGGTCTTTTTCATTACTTCTTCTATTTCCTCAAGGGAAAAATCTAAAACTCCGGTGCGGATAGCTGCACCTAAAAGTACCATGTTCAATACTTTCTGAGAACCGATTTCCCGGCAGATAGTATCTGCATCGATAAGAGTCAGATTTTCCACATGTTTCTTCAGATAATCGATCATCGGAGGCGCGTCGTAGGAAGAGCCGCTTAGTGTTGCGGTAACTGGTTTGATCGCGTGGGTACTGACGACAACCTGCCCATGTTCTTTCAGGTAAGGCAGCATTCGTACCGTCTCTCCAGGTTCAAAGCCAATAATAAGATCTGCAGTTCCGGTTTTGATCATTGGGGAATATAGATTTTTTCCCATACGCAAATGACTGAAAACGCTGCCGCCACGTTGTGCCATACCGATGGTTTCAGCACTCATGACAGGAATGTCTTTGCTCATAGCTGCTGCTGCAAGGAGCTTGGAGGCGAGGACAGTTCCCTGACCGCCGACACCACACAGAACAATATTTCTGTTTGTTGCGATATCGGAAGTGTTTATAACATTTGCTGTAGTTGTATTATTTACGATATTATTCATAATCGTCACCTCCTGCAATTGCACAGACCGGGCACACCTGGCTGCAAAGATGACAGCCGGTACACATAGAAGCGTCAATGCAGATTTTTCCATCATTCATCACAATCGCCGGACAGCCCAGATCACGGATACATTTTTTACAGCCGATACAGGAATCCTGATCAACATGAAGTGGAGCTTTTGGCTTGGTAACGGCAATACAAGGAGCTTTGAAAATGATTGCTCTTACGCCGGATTTTTCTGCCATGCGTTTAACACAAGAAACAGAAGCTTCCAGTTCCAGAGGATTGATGGTCTCGATTTCGGTGACACCAATTCCTCGCAGTACCTGTTCAATATTGATTTTCTGGACAATTTCTCCCATGACGGTCCGTCCGGTGCCAGGGTGTGGCTGGTGGCCGGTCATGGCAGTTGTAGAGTTGTCGAGAACAACGAGTACCATATTTGCCTGATTGTAGACTGCATTTACTACGCCGGTGATCGCGGAGGCGAAAAATGTAGAATCACCCACGAATGCAAAGCAGGTGGTATCGGGTTCTACTTTTTCTACGCCCTGTGCAATATTGAGTCCGGCGCCCATGCACAGACAAGTATCGACCATGTCAAGAGGCATGGCATTTCCAAGTGTATAACAGCCGATGTCACCGCAGAAAATCGTTTTCTTACCTTTCATGGCAGTTTTGACTGCGTAGAAAGAAGCCCGGTGCGGACAGCCGGCACACAGAACCGGAGGACGTACAGGCAGAGCCGGAGGCTCTGGAAGTTCCTGTGCTTTTGACGTGTCTAATCCAAGAAATGTATGGATATAATTAGAGACGCTGTCTCGTGTATTTTCTCCGGCACAGGCAGTATCACCGCTCAGCTTGCCAATGATCTTCGTATTTAAATGATATTTCCCGCAAATATAAATTAATTCACGTTCGATGACTGGATCTAATTCTTCCAGACAGAGCACTTCTTCCAGTCCGGTTAAGAACTCGACTGCCAGTTTCTCAGGAAACGGGTGCGGTGTAGAGACTTTCAGATGGCGTACCATACCAGTCTCTTTTAATGTCTCCATAGCGTATGTATAGCTGATTCCTCCGGAAGCAATCCCTTTTTTGGAGTCGGCATATTTGTCACAAGCCGGAATCAGTTTGTTCTTTTTATAAGAAGAAAAAACATCGGAAAGCTCTTTGTTCCTGGCTTCAATTTTCTGATGATTCATAAATGACAGTTTCGGGAAAATGACCCAGCGCTTGGAATCCTTGATAAAGCCTTCCGGTTTGTTGTGGTAGTATTCGGATTTATCCTTGATATCGATGGTTGCATAGCCATGACAGACTCTTGTGGTCGGACGGAGGAATACCGGTGTTTTATATTTTTCGGAGTATTCAAATGCTTCCTGAATCATCTCATAAGCTTCCTGGGCGGAAGAAGGGTCGAAACAAGGAAGCTTGGAAAATCTGGAAAAATGTCTTGTATCCTGCTCGGTCTGGGAAGAAATCGGTCCCGGATCATCGGCAACGAGAATGACCATGCCACCTTTGACTCCAACATATTCCAAACTCATAAGTGGATCAGATGCAACATTTAAACCGACCTGCTTCATAGTGACGAGAGAACGCGCTCCGGCGTAAGCAGCGCCCGCAGCCAGTTCCATAGCGGATTTTTCATTGACAGACCATTCTACATAGACATCATCCGGGCGGTATTTTGCGACCGTCTCAAGAACCTCGGTAGAAGGTGTTCCAGGGTAACCTGCGACCACATTTACACCGGCAGCTACAGCGCCGAGCGCGATGGCGGCATTACCCATTAAGAATTCTTTATGCATAAATTCACCTCATATTATTTTTATAGGTATGATAGCAATGAGATTATGAAAACAGACGAACCTCATAGCAATCGAAATATATAAAAACAGTATAGTACGTTAAAGCGAGAAATTCAATTGTAGAATCTTTAGAAAATCTTTCGAATTTCTGCATGCTGTTTTTTAATATTCATTTTTATGATATTTAAAACAAGAGAAATTATATATCAGCTGGAAGATGACTCACACCTCTATAGGTGGTGAGAAACAAGCTGGTATCAGTGGTGGGAGTCATCTTCCAGCTGATATAGCCTCCGGCAGGGCGCACATTGTCCGGTGGACAATGGTTTTGCGCCGACCGAAACGGAGTGTAGACTTGCAGAGGTGCGCAGTAGAAGTATGTCATGCAATTGCATGACGCGCACCTCGCAGCAAGAATGCCGAGGCATTCTTGAAATCTTGAAGAAAAGTGAAAAAGGAGGTGCCGGATATGGTATACTTGGAAAGGCAGCAAAAGTATGAGAAAGTGAGAGGTATATAAGAGTATGGAAATGAACCATGTGCTGATCGTTGAAGACGATAAGGAAATCCGGGAGGGTGTTGAGATATATTTGAAAAGCCAGGGATATGTAGTATTCCAGGCGGCAGACGGAGTTGAGGGACTGGAAGTAATTGAGAAGGAAGAAATCCATCTGGCAATTGTGGATGTGATGATGCCAAGAATGGACGGGATCCAGATGACGGTAAAGCTTCGGGAAAAATACGATTTTCCGGTGATTTTTCTGTCTGCAAAATCAGAAGAAGTGGATAAGATCATGGGGCTTAATATGGGAGCTGATGATTATGTAACAAAACCATTTACTCCATTGGAGCTGCTTGCAAGAGTAAATTCACAGCTTCGCAGATACCGGAGATTTATGGAAAAATTAGGAGACAAAGAAAAGACGCAGAACATTCACGTGATCGGAGGTCTTGAACTAGATGAAGAACGAGTGGAAGTTCGTGTGGATGGGGAACTTGTAAAAGTAACTCCGATGGAATATAAAATTTTATTATTGTTAATGAAGAATCCTGGAAGGGTGTTCTCTGCAGACGAGATTTATGAACGTGTGTGGAATGAACGTGCAGTCAACACAGACACGATCATGGTGCATGTGCGGAATATTCGTGAGAAAATTGAGATTAACCCGAAGGAACCAAAATATTTGAAGGTGGTGTGGGGAGTTGGATACAAAATTGAAAAACAGGCATAAATTAGCTATATTTTTTATCATGATTACAATATTGATTCCATCATTGGCAATGATGACAGGGTATTTTAGCTGGTATCAGATGAAAACTGAGACGAAGACAAAAGCATTTAAAAATGCAGAGAAATCGTCAGATTTTCTGGGACATTTTCTGGAGAGTACGTATCTGCTCTATAATACAGAAAGTGGAAGAAAGTACGCAGATGATGTTGAAAAATCTCTGTATGATTCTTACAATGCAGAAATGTCAGAGTATTCACATTTTAATTCTTATCTGGACTATCGGGTGCTTGATGAAAATGGCGGTGATGTTGAAAAAAGTACGGTCAGTTCAGGGAAGAATCTGACAGAAAGCAATCTAAAAAATTATGCTCTTGGAATGATTATTTCGTATGATGCAAATGGGAAACCAAGTGTCAACATTAAGAAAAGTGATTATGCAAAAGAACAGACAGTAACCATGAGAAAGCTTATCGGGAATTATTTTCAGGACAGTTGGCTGTCTTATTGTGAAGTGACGATTTATCCTGATACGGATGAGGATTATGAGGAAGTAGCCTTGCAGACACCGAAGAACCGAACATACTTGTTTGCAATGTCAACGGAGAATCTAAAGGAGTATATCAATGATTATAAAATCGGAAATCCAGATTCGTATTACGCACCAGATGAAATGAATAATACAATTTTGTTGTGGATGCTGGTCGTAGCGGCTGCGGCATGGCTATATCCTTGTTTCAAGACTTTTCAGACAGGAAATGAAAAAATCTTCCATGCTCCGTTGGAGGTGACTGTGATTGCAGCTTTTGTGCTGATTGAAGTCTTGATGAATCAAAGCGGAGCATTGTTAAGCCGGACGAAAGGGTATCCGGATTTCTTAGACTGGATGGTGTGGCTCGGAACATTTGCAGCCACATACTGGATCGCAGCGAGCCTTAGAAGAGTCATACCACTGGGAATAAAAGGATACTTGAAACAGCAGACCATGGTCGGACGCCATTGGAAGAAAATCAAAACGATAGGGAGCAACGGAGAAGATACTGCAAAATCCCTTGGAAAAAGATTTAAAGCATTTGTTGCAAAAGTATGGAAATCGCTGCAGGAAGTAGATTTGACGGATAAGAGCAACAAAATTTTACTCAGAATCGTTATTTGCAACTTTGCCGTATTATTTTTAGTATGTCTTTTCTGGGACTATCGCATGCAGGCACTTGTCATATATTCCATTATATTATTCTTCATTTTGCGGAAATATTACAAAGACATAAAGCGAAAATACGCCAGACTTTTAGAAGCAACCGGAGAATTGGCAAAAGGCAATATGAATGTGGAAATCAAGGAAGATCTTGGCATGTTCAATCCATTTAAACCAGAGATTGAAAAGATTCAGGAAGGCTACAAAAAAGCAGTGGAAGAGGAAATAAAAAGCCAGCGTATGAAGACAGAACTCATTACAAATGTGTCCCACGATCTGAAAACACCACTGACAGCAATCATTACTTATGTTAATCTTCTGAAAGATGAAAAAGACGAAGAGAAAAAGAAAGAGTATGTCGATGTGCTGGAACGAAAATCCATGCGCCTGAAAGTGCTGATTGAAGATTTATTCGATATCAGTAAGGCAAGCAGCAAAAATATAACATTGAATCTGACAGATGTTGATGTTGTGAACCTGTTTAAACAGGTGAAGCTGGAACTGGATGAAAAAATCGAAAAAACAGATCTGGAATTCAAATGCAATTATCCGGAAGAAAAGATGATGGCTGTTCTGGATGGACAAAAGACATACCGGATCTTTGAAAACCTGATCGTGAACGTTACCAAATACGCAATGCCACATACAAGGGTATTTGTGGATATTTTCAGAGAAGAAAATGAAATCGTAGTACAGATGAAAAATGTTTCGAAAGATGAATTGACATTCAATCCACAGGAGATTACCGAGCGTTTTGTACGCGGTGATGAATCCAGAAATTCAGAAGGCTCCGGTCTGGGACTTGCAATCGTAAGAAGCTTTACAGAACTGCAAGGTGGACACTTCCATGTTGAGACAGAGGCAGATCTGTTCAAGGCAGAGATACGGTGGCCGTGGAAAAATAAATAAGACAATTAATACAATTTCAATTGGGGACGGGGTTTTTTGAAAAAAACCCCGTCCCCAATTGAAGTTTAACCTGTCCCTTTTTGAATTGTGCAATTTTGGTACACATTTTGAAAAGGGAAAACTTGCGGGCATACTGGATATTATCAATGAAATTTGTTATAATAGTGACACATATAAAAGTAGGTGATTCGAATGAAAATGGAAAAGAAAGATCCGCTATATCGAAGTTTCGGCTATGCTTTTCAGGGAATTTTTACTTGTGTCCGGAAAGAACGGAATATGAAGATTCATTGTGTGGCGGCAGTGCTTGTTGTGATTGCGGGTGTGATTTTGAAGATTTCAGCGATTGAGTGGTGCATCTGTATGGTGCTGTTCGGACTGGTCATGGCGCTGGAACATGTGAATACGGCAGTGGAAGCGGTGGTGGATATGGTGACAGAAGAATATCACCCGTTGGCGAAAGTTGCGAAAGATACCGCAGCAGGAGCAGTGCTCATTGCGGCAATTATGGCAGCAATCGCAGGGTGCATTATATTTTTGCCGAAGATAGCGCAGATATTGCAGTAATCCAATTTAGAACAAGACTTCCGTGATATAGAAGTTTTAGAATAGACGTAAAGGAGATATGACTTATGGAAAGATTAGGAGAAGGATTAAAGAAACTGGCACTTGCAGGAATCGGAACAGCAGCGTATGCAGTGGAGAAATCTGCAGATATTCTGGATACTCTTGCAAAAAAAGGTGAGGAGACAGTTGAGCAGGGAAAGGTGCTCAACAAAGAGTTAAAGCATAATGTGAAGTCTACGATCAAAGATTACAAAGCTTCCAATGGAAAGATGCATACGGTACATGAGGCAGAGGTTGTGGAAGCGGAGGTCGTAGAGGACGATGATATTCCAGGTTCAGCAACTGAGGTGGAAGATGTCGATGACCATGAGAAAACGGAGACAGAAGAAGATGAAACTGACAGTAAAATGGAAACTGTAGAAGAAACTGAGACAGAGGAAGAATAACGTGTCCGAAAAGAAAAATGAAAATGGATACAAAGGAAGATTTCGAGAAATAGCGGCGGTTCTTCACAAGCATGAAATTTCAAAAGGAATCACTCCGGAAAAGTTGAGGTTGATTTTGGAAGACTTGGGACCGACTTTTGTTAAGGTCGGTCAGTTGATGTCCCTGAGATCAGATATTTTACCGAAGAATTATTGTGATGAATTGCAGAAGTTGTGTTCCGATGTACCTCCGATGCCTTTTTATGAGGTGGAGGAGGTGCTTCGGGACTCTTTTGGATATGAGTGGCAGGAAGAATTTGAGTGGATCGATGAGACACCGCTTGGTTCAGCGTCTATCGCGCAGGTGCATCGGGCACGGCTAAAAACTGGAGAAGAAGTGGTCATTAAGGTACAGCGAAAAGGTATTTATGAGACCATGGCGCGAGATATCGGACTCATGCACAAGCTGGTATCCCTTGTTCCACCAATCAGTATCACTGACATGGTGGATTTTAAAATGGTATTGAATGAGCTGTGGAAGGTCACTCAAGAGGAAATGAATTTCATCATTGAAGCCGGGAATATGGAAGAGTTCAAAGAGAAGAACAGGGACGTTGCATTTGTGGATACGCCGGTTCTTTTTAAAGAATACACCACGTCTTCGGTTATTGTGATGGAGTACATTGATGGTTACGCCATTGATGATAAGGAACATTTGCTGGAAGATGGCTATGATATGAATGAAATAGGAAGCAAATATGTGGACAATTTCATCAAACAGGTCATGGACGACGGCTTTTTTCATGCGGATCCGCACCCGGGAAATGTACGAATCCGGGATGGTAAGATTGTCTGGATCGACATGGGTATGATGGGACGACTTACAGAACGCGACCGGGAACAGATTGCCAAGGCAGTGGAAGGTGTTGCCCTTAATGATATCGGCATGATCCAGGATGCTGTGCTGGCGCTTGGAGAATTTCGCGGAGAGCCAGATCCAAGCCAGCTTTATAAGGACATTCGAGGTTTGATGGCAAAGTATGGAACGGCAGATATGGGAAATATTGACGTGGCAGAAGTCCTTCAGGATCTCATGGATGTCATGAAGGAAAATAAAATCACCATGCCCCACGGACTGACTATGCTGGCGAGAGGACTTGCTCATGTAGAGGGGGTGCTTGCGGATATCAGTCCGCAGATTAATATGGTAGAGATTGCAGCATCCCGGCTGAAAAGTCAGTTTATCCAGAATCATGACTGGAAAAAAGAAGCAAAATCCGGGGCGAAGAGCATTTATTTGTCTATGAGAAAAGCAGTGGATATTCCGGCTCTTGTGGCAGATCTTTTAGACGGTTACATGAAAGGTCAGACGAGGATCAATCTGGATCTGCATGCAGGAGAAGACCTGGCGAATTTGTTGCGCCGCGTCACGAGAAATGTGGTCATGGGTCTTTGGGTCATGGCGCTACTTATTAGTTCCAGCATTATCTGCACGACAGATATGAAGCCGAAGATTCTGGGCATCCCGGCACTTGGTGCAATTGGATACTTAGGCGCATCTGTAATTGTACTCTATGTGTTTATAAAACACATTTTTTCAAGGAAATAATCGAGTCTGAGGAAGAGGCAGCCTGAGGCTTGGAAAAATATGCTGTAATATCTGAAAAGTGATAAGGAATAAAATATGAGGAGAGGTTAAAATGGAAGTACAGTCGGTTATTAATGAGTCAGCATTAAAAGAGGCGAGAAAATATCTGATCAAGCCGGGAATCCGTAAGATCAGTGCAATTGCCAGTGCAGCATTTGTGCTGCTGGCAGCATATTGTATGTTGGCAGGAAGACCGTCTACGATGTTGCTGGCTGTATTTGCAATTGTCATTTTTTATGGGGAATTAAAAATGATCGAGAGCAAACAGATTAAAGGATTCCTGAAAAAATTGGATGAGCTTTATGGAAAAAAAGAAGTGATCGCACCAATTGTATTTCGTGATGCAGATATTCTGATCCAGAATCCGCTTTCCGGTGGGAAAAATGCAGTCAGATATGAAGTTATGGATACATTAATTGAGACAGAGCATTATTTCCTTCTCTTTACAAAGGAGTGGCAGATCACAATCATTGAGAAAGATGGAATGGATTCAGGAGAAAAAGACAGGTTCTTGAAAATGATGGAAGAAAAGATGCCGGGCTTAAAGAGAAAATATGGAAAGAAATAATCCAGAATATATGTAAAATGGAGAAAATACAGAAGTAGGATTTAAAGGCAATTTTTATTATGGAGAGAGATTTGACGAGTGGCAGTGTGTTCAAGACGGTAGTTTATTTTTCTTTACCGTACTTGCTGTCATACTTTTTGCAGACATTATATGGAATGGCAGATCTGTTCATTGTAGGGCAGTTCGGAGGAGTCAGCAGTACAACAGCAGTGTCAATCGGAAGTCAGATCATGCATATGTTAACGGTAATGATAGTGGGACTTGCCATGGGTTCGACAGTGATGATCGGTCGTAGTATCGGTGCAAAAAATAAACGGCAGGCAGCGGAATGTATCGGAAATACGGTGACGATGTTTATGGGAATATCTATGGTTCTGATGGCAGTCCTTCTTGTGCTTGTCCGACCAATTGCTGGGATTATGTCTACTCCGGCGGAGGCAGTAGAAGGGACAGTTCGTTATCTGACTATTTGTTTTATAGGGATTCCTTTTATCACAGCTTATAATATTATCAGCTCCATTTTCCGGGGGATGGGAGATTCTAAGAGTCCGATGTATTTTATTGCGGTGGCATGTGCGGCCAATATCGGATTGGATTATCTGTTTATTGGGTTGTTGGGGTTGGATGCAGCCGGTGCTGCCCTTGGAACGACGATCGCACAGGCAATCAGTGTAGTTGTATCGATGGTTGTGATTTTGAAAAGAAAGGGTGGAATTCGTTTGGAAAAATCGGATTTCAGACCGAAACGTATGACCATGAAAAATATTTTAAAGGTCGGAGTTCCGGTGTGCCTGCAGGACGGTTTCATCCAGGTATCTTTTGTTGTAATCACGATTTTTGCAAACCAGCGAGGACTGACAGATGCGGCAGCAGTTGGAATTGTGGAGAAGATCATCAGTATTTTATTCCTTGTTCCATCGTCTATGATGTCTACAATCTCAGCACTTGTGGCGCAGAATATCGGAGCGGGAAAACACGACCGTGCAAAGCTGACATTAAAATATGTGCTGATGATTACGGTGACATATGGATTAATTATGACGATTATCGTACAGTTTGTGTCAGTTCCGCTGGTAGGATTATTTACAAATGATGGTGCAGTTGCAGTAAGTGGAGCCGGATATCTTCGCAGCTATGCGTCAGACTGCATTTTCGCAGGAATTCATTTCTGCCTGAGTGGATATTTCTATGCATATGGTCTGTCAGTGATTTCGTTCATTCATAATTCGATATCGATTGTGTGTGCGAGAATCCCACTATCCTACTATGCGTCAGTGCATTTTAAGGATACGCTGTTCCCGATGGGATGTGCAGCTCCGGCAGGCTCACTCATTTCTGTAGTGATTTGTGTTGGTGTTTTTATCTGGCTGGAGCACCACGAAGATAAGTATCAAAATATATAGTAAATGCATTGATTTCAACATCTGTAATGTATCGTTTATTGGTCTCAAATTTCGTCTCGTTTTTTGCACCTTTTCTATTGATTTTGCAGTTGAATCAAGATAAAATCGGTTGTAAAAGTGAGGCAAAACGGAACAAAAAAGAGGAGGCGGAATATGAATCAGGCAGATATTGAAAAATATGCATTTTTGTATTTTTGTGGAGAGAAGGACAGAGATATTTTACTTGAAAATAGAAAAATGACATTTGAGGATTTGGAGCGGTTTAGTTATCTGACAGATCTTTTCGGGTTTCAGAAATATCATGCACAGATCTGGAACAAATTTTCCGGGCAGTTTGAAGAAAAATTCGAGGCGCTGGAACATTTATATGAAGAAAGTGCAGATATTGTTCGAGACAATTATATTTCACAAGATCAGGAAGATTTAGACGATACTGACCAACAGACACAATGGAAAAATGATTTCTTAAGAAATGCAGTTTGCCATAACTTAAAGTTATGACAAACTGCGCTTTTTATGTATTTTTCAAATCTTCTTTTCTCTTGTATAGTGTAATGCATGAAGAGGATAACAAAAAACATGGGAAAAGGAGATTTTGATATGATTCAGATAAAGTATGATATTGTAGGTTCTTTCCTCCGCCCGGAGGCAATTAAAAAAGCGAGAGCAGAGTTTAAAAGTGGTGCAATCACAAGAGAAGATTTGAAAAAGGTTGAGGACGAGGAGATTGCAAAGCTGGTTAAAAAAGAAGTGGAGCATGGCCTTCCATTTATCACAGATGGAGAGTTCCGCCGCCGCTGGTGGCATCTGGACTGGCTGAAAGAGTTCGATGGATTTGATACAATTCATTTTACGAAGGAAATCAATGGAACGAGTAATGAAATCGAGCTTGGAACAGTAACAGGAAAGATTTTCTATGACAAGAATAAGGTTCACCCGGAGGTGGAAGCATGGGATTATCTTCACAGGCTGGCATCCCAGTATGAAGGTGTGACTGCGAAGAAATGTATTTCCGGTCCGAATATGATTCTGATCGATCACTTCCTTCAGCTTGGCAACAAAGAAACTCCGTATTATGGAAGAGATTTAAAAGCTTTGATTGATGATATTGCAAAGGCTTATCAGGAGGCAATTTTGGATTTTTATGATCATGGATGCCGTTATCTGCAGATTGACGATACTTCATGGACCTACTTGATCGATGAGAAGTTTTTACAGAAAGTAGAAGCACTTGGTTATACGCAGAAAGAGGTGTTGAACTGGTTTTGGAATGTGTCCACAAAAGCACTGGAAAAGAAGCCTGTTGATATGGTTGTTGCAACACATTTCTGCAAAGGAAATTTCAAAGGGAATCCGTTATTTTCTGGATTTTATGATGCAGTGGCACCAGTCATTGCAGACATTCCGTATGATGCATTCTTTGTAGAGTATGACGATGCGCGCTCAGGTTCTTTTGAACCTTGGAAAGTGTTAAAAGATAAGGACGCTCTCTTTGTGGCAGGGCTGATCTCCACAAAGAATCCTGTTCTGGAAGCCCACGATGAAATTAAGAAACGTTATGAGGAAGCAAAAGCGGTAGTGGGAGAGCAGATTGCACTTTCCCCGCAGTGTGGATTTGCTTCCGTGGAAGAAGGAAACTGTATTGACGAAGAGACGCAGTGGAAGAAGATAGACCTTCTTGTATCCTGCAAGGACTTCTTATAAAAAATCTGTTTGCCAGGCAGACTGGAAATTCACATTGAGGATTATGAATGAGTCTTGAAAATATATATCAGCTGACTAAATGAGAAAATCACTTATTTAGTCGGCTTTTTAGCGTGTGTGCATATGACAAAAGGGTCTGGAAAGTTTAGTAGAGTGCCGAAACTCCACAGTTTCTTAAGGAAACTCATAAATTTTATTAAGATATTCTAAAGTATGTTGTTATTTTATTTTCTGCGTATAAAATAGGTATTATGAACAAATTAAGCAGAGAGAAAATGTGTAAAAAAGAGAAAAAAGAAATCTTAAGAATTTTATTGCCACCGATATTTACATTTTTGTTGAATTCTGTGGTATACTGGGGTGCACCCTTAATTAAAACAGGAATTGTGGCACACAATCTGTCGAGTTCTGTTGACAGGATTGTTCCATTTATGCCGCAATTCATCATAATTTATTTTGGATGCTATATATTCTGGGTTGTGAATTATCTACTCATTGCGGCGCAGAAAGAGGAACACAGGTATCAATTTTTTACTGCTGACTTTTATGCGCGGCTGATCTGTTTTGTCTGTTTTGTATTTTTCCCAACTACAAATACAAGACCGGAACTTACAGGCAGTGATATCTTTACTGGTGCAGTTCGTTTCCTGTACCAGATTGACAAGCCGGTAAATTTGTTTCCGTCTATTCACTGTATGGCGAGCTGGTTTTGCTGTATAGGACTTAGAAAATGTGAAAATGTTCCAAAGTGGTACCAGAATTTGTCTGAGATTATCGCAGTTCTGGTATTTATTTCTACCCTTGCGCTCAGACAGCATGTACTGGTTGATGTATTTAGTGGAATTTTGGTGGCAGAAGTAACATGGCAGATAAGCAGACGTACGAATGGATATCGGATTTATCAGAGAATCATTGAAAATATGTCAGATTGGCTGCAACATATCATTAACCGGCTGAAACATGTATGGAAGGATTTGTTTTTTCGGGCCAAAAGGAAACAGCTGACAGGGGGGAAGGAAGAATGGCAGATAAGAAGAAAATGATATTTAATATAGTATTCCTGATCCTTGTATTTGCCGGAACACTGTATGGCGTCTTTCACGGGGAGGATCTGGGAAAAATCGTCCACATTGTGAAGACAGTGGATCCGCTTTGGCTGATTCCGGGTGTGATCTGTGTCGTGATTTTTATCTGGGGTGAATCCATCATCATTTTTTATATGATGCATACGCTTGGAATCAAACTGAAAAAATGGACCTGTTTTTTATTTTCCTCGGTCGGTTTTTTCTTTAGCTGTATTACTCCGTCAGCGACAGGCGGACAGCCGGCTCAGATATATTATATGAAAAAAGAGAAGATTCCGATTCCGGTGTCTACGCTTGTTCTTATGATCGTGACTATTACATATAAGCTGGTACTTGTGGTAATCGGAGTTACACTGACAATTTTTGGTCAGGGCTTTATTAAGGCACACCTTTACCGGGTTCGTCACATTTTTTATCTGGGGACGGCACTCAATGTATTCTGTGTGTCAGGAATGCTGGTACTTGTATTTCATCCGATGCTTGCAAGATCAATTCTTGTAAAAGGACTTGACCTTCTGGAAAAAATGCATTTGATGAAGAAAAAGAGTTCAAGACTTGAAAAGTTGAATGCTTCTATGGATCAGTACCGTGCAACGGCGGTGTATCTGCGGGAGCATGTATGGGTGCTTGTGGAAGTGTTTGCAATTACAGTATTCCAGAGATTTGCATTGTTCGCGGCAACCTGGTTTGTATATAAAGCATTTGGACTCTCCGGAAGTTCTGCATTTGTCATAATTATATTGCAGGGAACCATCTCTGTGGCTGTGGATATGTTGCCACTGCCAGGAGGAATGGGAATCAGCGAACAGTTATTTTTAATAATATTTTTACCAATATTTGGAAGTAAGTTATTGCTTCCGGGAATGCTCTTAAGCCGTGGCCTGGGATATTACACCGAGCTGCTCTTAAGTGCACTGCTTACAATTGTTGCAAATTTTACAATAGGAAGAAATGTTAAAAAGGGATAAGAAAGTTGAGGAAAATGAATGATGTTAGGTGTATATGATTACACAGTAGTGCTGACTTATGTAAGTGTATTGATTTCGATGGGAGGAATGCTGTTTTCTATGAATGGTTATCCGAGAATGGCGATTGTCTGTCTGGCACTGTCAGGATTTTGTGATATGTTTGACGGCAAGATTGCCCGGACGAAAAAAATCGTACTGAAGTGGAGAAAAAGTTTGGAATTCAGATTGATTCGTTGGCAGATATTATCTGTTTTGGTGTGGGTCCGACATTGATCGCATATCGTATGGGAATGAACCATGGTATCGGAGTTACGATTCTGATGTTCTATGTGCTGGCAGGACTGATTCGTCTGGCATGGTATAATGTGTCTGAAGAAATCCGTCAGGAAGAGACCACGGAAAACAGGGAATGTTATCAAGGACTTCCGATTACTTCTATGGCAGTTGCACTTCCTATTTTATATGTGTTCCGTCCGATACTTGGCAAAGATTTTATCATTGTCTTGCATGCGCTTGTACTGATTGTCGGACTTTTATTTATCACAAATTTCAGACTCCGCAAGCCGAAGAAGCTGGGACAGACTGTCATGGTTGTCATTGTCGCACTAGCAGTGCTGCATGGACTGCATATTTGGTAGAGAATTCCTGCAAAGCCAGGTGGAATCGTGAAAGAATATATGAGAGATTGAACATTAAGTGAGGGAAAAGACATGGCTGTGACATATATCACTCGTGATGGAACGAAAATAGACGGAACGACTGGACAGGATCACCTGTTAGAAGTTATTTATGGTCATGCGCTGACCAGAATGCTGCTCCGCCCATTTTTGTCTCCGGCAGTTTCTGATATTTGTGGAAAGTTTTTAAGTACAAGACTTTCCAGGAGGATAATCCCTTCCTTTGTAAAAAAGAATCACATTGATCTTGGCATTTATGAAAAGCAGGAATTTGATTCCTATAATGCATTTTTTACAAGGAAGATCAAGGCGGAGCAAAGACCGATCAATGAACAGAAAAATATTCTGATCAGCCCAAGCGACGGAAAAGTCACTGCATATCCAATCACGCAGAAAGGGAGATTCTGGATCAAACACACACAGTACTCGGCAGCGCAGCTTTTAAAAGATGAGCGTTTGGCAGAACGTTATATGGGCGGCTGGATTTATGTGATCCGTCTGACAGTGGATGATTATCACCGGTACTGCTATGTGGCAGATGGACGAAAGTCAAGACAGCGGAAGATTCGCGGCGTACTTCATACAGTGAACCCAGTGGCAAATGATTACTATCCAATTTACAAAATGAATTCGAGGGAATACTGTCTTCTAAAGACAAAGGAGCTAGGAACAATCCTTCTTATGGAAGTAGGAGCTTTGATGGTTGGAAAAATCAATAATCATGAAGAAGATTCTGCTCAGGTAAAACGTGGTGACGAAAAAGGAATGTTCGAATTCGGTGGTTCTACGATTGTGGTGATGACAGAGCCTGGCATGGCAGAACCGGACAAGGATATTATCCACAATACAAAAGCACAGGCAGAGACATTGGTAAAAATGGGCGAGCCTATTGGTTGTAAATATGAATAATTCCGGGCGTTAAAAAAATATAATCTTATGTTGACATTATAAAAAATGAGTGTTATATTACAAGTAGAACAAAAGAGAGTTCTGAAGTAATCGAGAAATTATGTTTTATGGCAGATATGATTACCCCACAGGTAAATTCCTGTGGGGTAATTTAAGATATCAGAGGGTATCGGAATACAATCTGCAGACATTCTTGAATATGAAAAACAGCAAACTAAGGGAGGAACAGATTATGTCAGCAAAAAGAGATTATTATGAAGTCCTAGGAGTTAGCCAGGATGCAGACAAGAACACAATAAAAAAGGCATATCGGAAACTGGCAAAAAAATACCACCCGGATACAAATCAGGGAAATGCACAGGCGGCAGAGCGCTTCAAGGAAGCAACAGAAGCCTACAATATATTAAGTGACCCGGAAAAGAAAAAAATGTACGACCAGTTTGGTCATGCTGCATTCGATGGAAGCGGTGCAGCAGGTGGTGCTTATGGTGGCGCTTATAGCAGAAATGGAGGCGGTACTTACCAGTATGCAGGACCGGACGGTACATTCCATGAATATCATTTTGAAGGAAATGGCGATATGGACGATTTCCTGAAGAACATTTTTGGAGGAAGCTTTGGTGGCTTTGGCGGCGCTACAAGAAGTTCTTCGAAAGGATCAAGGAGTGGCTTTAGTGGAAGTGGCTTTGGAAGAAGTGGCTTTGGCGGCACTGGTTTTAGTGGAAGTGGCTTTGGAGGAAGCGGCTTTAGTGGAAGTGGCTTTGGCGAAAGTGGATCGTATGGAAATTACAGCCAGGGCGGAGCAGATGTTACAGCAGAAATTACAGTAGGATTTGACGAAGCTGCCTTTGGTTGTGAGAAAGTCATACATTTGACGGAAAATAATGGCAAAGCAGTAGGCAAAGCATTGAAGGTAAAGATTCCGGCCGGCATTGATACGGGTAAGAGTATTCGGCTTCGCGGAAAAGGAAATCCGGGAATCAATGGCGGAAAAGCAGGAGATCTTCTTCTGAAAGTGAAAGTCGCATCAAAACCAGGATATGAACGGAAGGGCATGGATGTTTACACAACAGTCAGAGTTCCATTCACAACAGCAGTACTTGGCGGTGAGGCGAAGGTTGAGACACTTCACGGAAATGTATTGTGTAAGATTAATCCGGGAACTCAGTCCGGAACAAAGATTCGTTTGAGAGGCAAAGGAATTGTTTCTATGAAAGATAAGAATCAGCATGGAGATCAATATGTGACGGTCCAGATTGATGTGCCGGGAAATTTGAGTGAAGAAGCAAAAAGAAAATTAAGAGAATTCGAAGTAGCATGTAAGAAAGGACAACAAGGTGTAGCATAATAATAAAAGAATAGATTTATAATATAGATTTACAGGATAAACCTAAACCTACAGTTTAACGAATTACTGTGTTCGTGTATTGACGCTTTCTTAAGAAAAGCTTATAATGAACAAAGATATTGCCTGCGTAGATATTGCTTGCGTAGATATTGCTTGCTTTGAATCTACGCTTTAAGCATAGATAATATAAGGAAAGCGGGCAGATTATAAAGACATGTAATTGTATATGGATACAGATTATGTAAAATATATGCTAAGGAGAACAAAAAATGAAGAAAATTATCTTAACCGGTGACAGACCAACAGGACGTCTTCATGTGGGACATTATGTAGGATCACTGCAGGAGCGTGTGAAATTGCAGAATTCCGGTGATTATGATGAAATCTATATTATGATTGCAGATGCTCAGGCATTGACAGACAATGCGGAACATCCAGAGAAAGTAAGACAGAATATTATGAATGTGGCACTGGATTATCTTGCTTGCGGAATCGACCCGGCAAAATCTAATATTTTCATTCAGTCTATGGTTCCGGAACTGACAGAGCTTACATTTTATTATATGAATCTGGTTACAGTGTCCAGGGTACAGAGGAACCCTACAGTAAAAGCCGAGATTCAGCAGAGAAATTTTGAGGCAAGCATTCCGGTCGGATTTTTCTGCTATCCGATCAGTCAGGCAGCAGATATCACGGCGTTTCGTGCAACAACTGTACCGGTAGGAGAGGATCAGCTGCCGATGCTGGAGCAGTGTAAAGAAATCGTACACAAATTCAACAGCGTGTATGGTGAGACACTGACAGAGCCAGATATTATTCTTCCATCTAACAAAGCATGCCTGAGACTGCCGGGAATCGACGGTAAGGCAAAGATGAGTAAATCACTTGGAAATTGTATTTACCTGTCAGATGAAGCAGAAGACATTAAGAAAAAAGTTATGTCCATGTTCACAGATCCGAATCACTTAAGAGTCGAAGATCCAGGGCAGGTAGAAGGCAACCCGGTATTCATTTATCTTGATGCATTCTGCAAGCAGGAATATGTAGACGAATTTCTTCCAGATTATGCAAACCTGGAGGAACTGAAAGAACATTACAAACGCGGTGGACTTGGAGATGTAAAAGTAAAAAAATTCCTGAACAATGTAATGCAGGCAGAACTTGCACCAATCCGCGAGAGAAGAAAATCATGGGAGAAGAGACTTCCGGATGTATACGACATTCTCAAAGAAGGAAGCAAGGTTGCAGAGGCAAAAGCTGCAGAAACACTTCGAGATGTAAAAAATTCTATGAAGATAAACTATTTTGAAGATCCAGACTTTTTGAAATAATTGGAATTGTTTTGACGCTTACAAAAAGGGACAGGTTAAAGTTTAATTGGGGACGGGGTTTTTTCAAAAAAACCCCGTCCCCA
>OLPS01001786.1_pt1 | contig 21519 bp, 17 predicted proteins | sample 1673071 | NCBI WGS metagenome assembly OLPS01 (sample SAMEA3136752, study PRJEB25190) | human gut metagenome | reverse complement strand
GAAAGTAGCGGGTGCTTTTCTGGTTCTCTTTTGGCACGCAAAAGAGAACTTAGCCCCGCGTAACCGCGCTCTGACCCCGCGCCACCGGCGCGAGAAAGAGAACCTATCCCTGCAAAAAACAATCCAACCCTTATATACGAGGTATCAAACAATGGAACTTTTTCTGGATGTACTGAGCGAAACTCTGGTGGACACCGCCAAGATGCTCCCCTTCCTGTTTTTAGCCTATCTCTTTATTGAATATGTCGAGACCCGCCACGGTGAGCGCATCGAGGCCCTGCTGGCGGGCGGCGGCCGCTGGGGTGCGGTGCCGGGCGCGGTGCTGGGCTGTGTGCCGCAGTGCGGCTTCTCGGCTATCGCCTCCAACTTCTACGCCTCCCGCGTCATCACGCTGGGTACGCTGATGGCCGTCTATCTTGCCACCAGCGACGAGGCTATCCCCCTGCTGGTGTCCATGCCCGCCTACTGGGATAAGCTGATCCTGCTGATGGTCATCAAAGTCGTGTACGCTGTCTTTGTGGGCTTTCTGCTGGATTTCGTCCTCCGCAAGGCCCTGCCCCGCAGCCTGCGCGGCGGCTACACCGGCCACGCCGACGAGGTGGACTGCCACGAGGAGCACAGCGACGAAGAGGGCCATCCCCAGCCCATCTGGAAGGCCGCGCTCCGCCACACCCTCGAGATCTTTGTCTTTATCTTCGTGTTCAGCCTTGTGTTCGGCCTCATCGTCGAGGGCGTCGGCGAGGATGTCTTCGCCTCGGTGCTGGGCCGGATGGGCTTCTTCCAGCCGGTGGTGGCCGCACTGGTGGGCCTTGTCCCCAACTGTGCCGCCAGCGTCCTGATGACCCAACTCTACGTCGAGGGCGCACTCCGCTTCTCGAGCCTCGTGGCCGGTCTCTGCACCGGCGCGGGCGTGGGCCTTGCCGTGCTGTGGCGGGTGAATCCCTCCTGGAAGCAGAACCTCTTCATCACCGGCCTGACCTGGGCCTGCGGCGCTGCTGTGGGCGTGGGCATCCAAATCGTGGTGGCCTTCATCGCCTGAGTATTTGCAAAGCACCTGCACCTTTTCTTCGGAGAAGCGTGCAGGTGCTTTTTATTTTGGAGACAAAGCCTCCATTTTGTGATATACTCAGCTTATATATAGATATAAGGAGAACACCATGCAATATAAAATTCTCGCAAGCGATTACGACAACACCCTCGTCCCCTTCGGGGAGAGCCAGCCCCGTCCGGCCATGGTCAAGGCCGTGAAGAAGCTTCAGGCCGCCGGGGGAAAATTCGTGCTCAGCACAGGCCGGGCCTGGTCAGCCATCAACCGGAAAGGCCAGCTGGGAGGCATCCGGTTCGACTATGCCATCACCTGCAACGGTGCCTGCGTCGTGGACAAGAACGGCACCATCGTGGCAGAACACCCCATGACCAACGAAGAGATGTACGCGCTGGTGGATTTCTGTGAGGACTACAACTACCCCCTGCAATTTGACTTCAAGGATGCATACTATGCTTACTGCGAGTATGACATCCTCCACAAGTACTACGATCAGATGAACAGCGTCGGTCTGGACTGCGTGGACGGCGAAGACCAGGACCGCCATCTCATCGATATGCCTCACGCAGCGTTCTGCATCTTCCCCGAGGGGGCGCTGGAGCAGTTCAACGAAAAGTACGGCCACCTCGGCCTTCACTTCATGCAGGTGGGCGGCCAGCTGCCCGACGGCTCCCACTTCTATGACATCGTGCGGAGCGGGATCGACAAGGGCGCGGGCCTCGCAGACCTTTGCCAAAAGATGGGCCTCTCCCTCGCCGAGGCCGTGGCGGCAGGCGACTCCGCCAACGATGTCGGGATGCTGAAAGCAGCCGGCCTCGGCTGCTGCATGTCCAACGGCACCGACGAAGCCAAAGCCGCCGCTGACCGCGTCATCGGCGATGTGCGGGAAGACGGACTTGCTGCCCTTATTGAAGAGCTGTGGTTCGACGGCCCGAAGGCGGAGCCCTCCGACCGCAGCTTCGGCTCTGCATGGGAGACGATGGAACGATGAGCTTCGCACCCGTTTACTCTGAAAACAGCCGCGCCCTCATCCTCGGCACATGGCCCAGCCCCAAAAGCCGGGAGATGGCCTTCTACTACGGCCACCCGCAGAACCGTTTCTGGCCCATGATGGCGGCCCTCACCGGCGAGCCTGTCCCCGCCCGGGAGGACATCGAGGCCAAAAAAGGCATCATCCTCCGCCATGGCCTCGCCCTGTGGGACACGCTGGAAAGCTGCACCATCACCGGCGCGTCGGACGCCTCTATCCGAGACGTGGTGCCGAACGACATTGCATCTCTTTTGGCAAAAGCACCCATTGAGGCAGTGTTCTGCAACGGGGCCACGGCCTATCGCATTTATACCAAATATCTGCTGCCGGTGTCCGGCATCCCGGCGGTCAAGCTGCCCAGCACCAGCCCCGCCAACGCCGCCTGCCGCCCCGAAACCCTGCGCGAGGTCTGGGGCGAGGCCCTCAAAGATTATATAACCGTTTCCAACCTGTAAATTATTCATGAAACACTTGCGTTTTGTGTATAAAAGGATTTATTATGGAAGAGTACAAGGGGCGGTGCGCCCCTTCGGGAAAGGAGAAAATGCATGAGCAAAGTTATCCGCACCCAAAAGCCCAGCGTCCTGCCGTGGTATGCGGCGGCGCTGGTGTTCGCGGTGCTGTGCGCGGCGCTGCCAGCATATAAGCTGTGGGCGCTGCTGCTAGCGTTGGGCGGCGCAGCCGTGATGTTCGGCGTGGCAAAGAAGGTCTGCCCGCCCCGGGTGGTGGAGCATGAAGTGCCTTTCCACACCGGCAGCGGCGATGTGGACGAGATGCTGGCCGACATCCAGCAGAAGCTGGATGCCCTCCACGCGCTGAACGAGGCCCTGCCCGACCCGGAGCTTTCCGCCGCCATGACCCGGATGGAAAAGGCAGGCCGCTCTATCATGGAGACGGTGGAGGCCAGTCCCGCCAAGGCAAAGCAGGTACGCCGCTTTGCGAACTACTATCTGCCCGACGCGGTGAACGTACTGGAGCAGTACGCAAAACTCGCCCGCCAGGGCGTGCGGGGCGAAAATGCCGCTTCGATTCGGGCAGAGGTGGAGCGGAACGCGGCTTCCATCGCCACTGCATTCGAAAACCAGCTGGATGCACTGTATGCCGCTGAAAGCATGGACCTCTCGGCGGATCTGACGGTATTGCAGAATATGCTCAAAGGACAAGGCTTAGGCTAAACGTCTGATTTGGAAAGGAAGGAATCTCTCATGGCTGATAATACGTTCAATTTTGACTTAGACGCACCCGCTGTTCCCACCCTGACCCTCGACCCGGTGGAAGCACCTGCCGCCGAGGAAAAGCAGCCCGAACCCGCTGCGGCCCCCGAGGCCGAACAGGTCAAGCTCAGCCCCGAGGAGCAGGCGATGGTGGACGCCTTCGCTCAGAAGATCGACATCACCAACAGCCAGCAGGTGCTGCAGTACGGCTCCGCCTGCCAGAAGAAGATCGGTGACTTCTCCGAGGCGGCACTTTCCAAAGTGTCCACCAAAGACCTTGGCGAGGTGGGCGGCATGATCACCGACCTTATCGGGGAGCTGAAGAACTTTGACGCCGCCGAAGAGGAAAAGGGCATCCTCGGCTTCTTCAAGAAAAAGGGTAACCAGCTCGACAACATGAAGACCAAGTACAGCAAAGCGGAAACGAACGTCGAGACCATCCAGTCCGCCCTCGAAAAGCATCAGGTGCAGCTGCTCAAGGATATTGCGATGCTGGACAAGATGTACGAGCTGAACATGGCCTATTTCAAAGAGCTGAGCATGTATATCCTCGCGGGCAAGAAAAAGCTGGCCGACTTCCGCGCCCACGAGCTGCAGCAGGCGATGGACAAGGCAAAGGCTTCCGGCCTGCCTGAGGACGCACAGGCCGCACGCGATCTGGCCGACCAGTGCGAGCGCTTTGAGAAAAAGCTCTACGACCTTGAGCTGACCCGCACCATCAGCCTGCAGATGGGTCCTCAGATCCGGCTTTTGCAGAACAATAACTCCATGATGGCCGAGAAGATACAGTCCACCATCGTCAACACCATCCCCCTGTGGAAGAACCAGATGGTGCTGGCACTGGGTCTGGCCCACAGCCAGCAGGCCATGCAGGCCGAACGTGCCGTCACCGACATGACCAACGAGCTGCTGAAAAAGAACGCCGACGCCCTCAAGATGGGTACCATCGAGACGGCCAAGGAATCTCAGCGCGGTGTCGTGGACATCGAGACCCTGCAGCAGACCAACAAGAGCCTGATCGAGACGCTGGACGAGCTGAACAAGATCCAGAGCGAGGGCCGCGCAAAGCGTGCCGCTGCCGAGCAGGAGCTCACCCGCATCGAAGACGAGCTGAAACAGAAGATGATGGAGATCCGGAGCTGAAATGGCAAACGCAGATTTTTCCAGACAACAGAATCAACCCACCGGCGGCTTTGACGCTTCCAGCTATCGCGCCGCAGCGCCCGCCGAGGAGGAAGTGCGGCTGACGCCCTTCCAGCAGAAGCTGGCAAGCCTCGAAAAGGCCCTGCCTGCCGCGCTGAGCAAGCAGGCCGTGGCCGTGGCGCTTTGCATCGTGGTGATGCTGGGGTGCTTTGTCGGCTTTGGCGGGGCGAAGCTCCGGGCAAAGTACGACACGGTGAAGAACGGGTTCACCACTGGCGTGGCCGCAGACAGCGGCTATGCCCTGAATGAGGAGTTGACCACACGGCTCAACACGGCCGCCAACATCATCACCACCGCGTCCAACACACTGGGTGCAGACAGCACCGAAGTGCAGACGGCACAGGCTGCGCTGGACTCTTTTTCCGCCTGCCTCGGAGCGGTGCAGTCCGATGGCAAAATTCACGCACCGGACTCTCTGAGTGTTTACACCGGCGGCAGGATGCATATGCTCTACCAGTCGAACGAGACGCTTGGCGCAGCCATCGGCCAGCTCTACGCAAAATTGCAGGAGCAGGCCGCAGACCCCATGAAGATGGGCGCAGTGCAGGGGCAGTACAGCCAGTTCAACAGTGCGCAGACCATCATCAGCAACCTGCATTATAACGATGCAGTCCAGAGTTACCAGAAAGACGTCGGCGGCTTCCCGGCCAGCGTGCTGGGCAAACTGTTCGGCATACAGGAGGTGGAACTTTTCGCATGAAGACGATGAAAACATTCTCCCGCCGCATTGCGGCACTGCTTCTTGTCGTGACCGTCGGCATCACGGCGCTGGCACCGGCGGCTTCGGCCTCCAGCATCCAGCTGCCCAGCCTGCCGAAAGATCAATGCGTGGTGGACGACGCCGGTGTGCTGAGCGACAGCACCACCTCGGAGCTCGAGACCCTCAACGCACAGCTCTCTTCCAGCTGCGATGGCGCACAGATCGGCGTGCTGACCGTGGACTACACCGGCAGCGCCACCACCGAGGACTACGCCACTGAAGCCTTCAACACCTGGGGCATCGGCAGTTCCAGCAAGAACAACGGCGTACTCATCCTGCTGGTGATGCAGTCGGACCAGTACGCCGACGGCGACTACTATCTGACCTACGGCGACGGCTTCCGCAGCACCATGCTGGCCGATCAGGCAAGCACCCTCGTGCAGACCATGGAGGACGATTTCGCCGCCAAGAAGTACGACGCAGCCGTCCTCACCTGCGCCACCAATGTGGCCAATACCATCGCAGAGGTGTACGGGGTCACTCTGAGCGGCGGGACCATCTATTCCGACGGCTCTGACACCCAGACCACCCGGCCCTCTGTCGAGCCTGTCCCGCCCCAGAAGCACTACTCCATCTGGGAAAACTTTATCGGCGGCATTTTCTCCATGCTTGCTTATATCATCCTGTTCATCGCAGTTTTCTTTATCTTTATCACCCCTCTCGGCCACTCCTTCGGCTGGTTCTGGGGGCCGTTTGGCTGGTTCGGCGCACGGTGTCGGCACAGAGGCCCGCGCCCTCCCCGCGGCCCTTACGATGACTTCGGCCCCGGCGGTGGTTTCTATGGCGGCCCTCGCGGCCCGAGAGGCCCCCGTGGGCCTCGTCCTCCCCGCGGCGGCGGCTTCGGTGGAAGCGGCTTTGGCGGTATGGGCGGCGGCTCCGGTTTTGGCGGAGCCGGGCGCGGCGGCGGCTTCGGCGGCATGGGCGGCGGCAGCAGCCACGGCGGCGGAGCCGGACGCGGACGCTGATATTATGACAAAAGGGAAGCCCCATCTGACGGTGGGGCTTCCCTTTTGTCCATTTGTTATTTGATGCAGCTCGAGCAGGGGCTGTAGCCTGCGGCCACAGCTTCATCATAGCTCGAGAACAAAATCTGGTTCTTCTCTGCCGGGAGATTGGCGCAGCTGGGCAGATGGAACTTTTTGCTGTTCACGTTGCCGATGTACGCCTGCTGGGCCGTGCTGGACGCCGCCGGGTCGGTAGGGTTCAGCTCAGCGTCGGTAGCGAAGTGTTCCGTTGCCACCGTGTAGTTCTGGCCGTCACTGGAAACGGTGATCGTCCCCAGCAGGTCGGTGCGGTAGACGTCCACACCGGCGTCCCGCAGGATGCTCAGGGTCTCCTCGTGGGGGTGGCCGTACTTATTGTTGACGCCGCAGGAGATGATGCCCATCTCGGGCAGGACAGCGTTCAGGAAGACGTAGCTGGTGGAGGTGCTGGAGCCGTGGTGGCCCACCTGTAAGACATCCGCCTTGAGGTTCGCGCCGCTGTTCACAAGGTCGCGCTCGGCGTCGGCCTCCATATCACCGGTGAGCAGGAAGCTCGTCGCGCCGTAGTCGATGCGCAGGACGATGGAGGTATCGTTGGTGTCATCGTACTGCGCCACAGGGCCAAGCATGGTCACAGTGGCGCTGCCCAGCGCCCACTGGGTGCCTACGGCAGGTACTTCGACCTGTAAGTTCTGCTGCTGGGTGTACTTGACGAAATCCTTGAAGCACTTGGTGGAGGCTTCCGTCACGGGGCTGTAAACGTGGTAGGCCGGGAAATAGGCCAGCGCAGCGGCCAGACCGCCCACATGGTCTTCGTGAGCATGGGAGCAGAAGACATACTCCAGCTGCTCGACACCCTGGCGCTGCAAGTAGGAGACTACCAGACTGCCGTCGTCCACATTGCCGCCGTCGTAGAGCATGAATTGTCCGTCGCACTCCACCAGCACGCTCAGCGCCTGCCCCACGTCGATGAAGTGCATCTGGAAGGCGGCGTCCTGCCCGTCGGAAGGCGTCGTTCCGGTCTGAGAAGCTGCCGGGTTCGGCATGACGTCACCGCTGCCTCCCGGGACGATGGAAGAGGTGTCACAGCCCACGAGGCCCAGCGCAAGGGCTGCGGCCAGTGCCAGCGCAGCGAGGCGGCTCATGAGCGTTTGAGCGGTCACTTTTTCTTTTTTGAAGTTTTCCACGATGTATTCTCTTTCTGTTGATTGCTTTTCGGTTTATGCGCAGGAGCCGAATGGGGCGCAAAACGTGCGCCGGGGCTGGGCTGACGGCCTGCCGGGCTGCGGCTCGCCGGGGCGGTGGAGCGGCTCTGCGGCTTGCCGCCCTTGCCTCTGGGCCGGACGGTGTAGGTGCCGTCGCCGTGGATGGTCACATCGGCGGCCTCGGCTCTGCGGGCCGAACGCTGGACCGCAATGCGGCCCTCAGCGGGAACCAGCAGGGGGATGAGGTCTTCGCGGTGGGTCATTTTCAGCGCCTTGATGACCTTTTCGGCATTGCGGGGCTCATAATACTGGAGCAGGGCGCGCTGAAGTGCCTTGCCCTCAGCGGTCTTTTCCACAAACACCGGCTTCAAAGTATAGGGGTCGAGGCCGGTGTAGAACATACAGGTGCTCACGGTGCCGGGCGTGGGATAAAAATCCTGCACCTGCTCGGGGCGCATATGGTTCTTGTAGAGGTATTCGGCCAGATAGACGGCATCCTTGAGGGTGCTGCCCGGATGGCTGGACATGAGGTACGGCACGAGGTACTGCTTTTTTCCTGCCTTCCTGCTCAGCTCGTAGAACTTATCCTTGAACTTGTTGAAGGTTTCGATCGGCGGCTTGCCCATGTAGGCGAGGGTGTTGGGGGCGCAGTGCTCCGGCGCGACTTTCAGCTGGCCGGAAACGTGGTACTCCACCAGCTCCTTAAAGAAAGTGTCATCGGGGTCGGCCATCAGGTAATCGAAGCGGATGCCGCTACGGATGAACACCTTCTTGACGCCGGGCAGCTCCCGGACGCGGCGGAGGATTTTCAGGTAATCGCTGTGGTCCACGATCATGTGGGAACAGGTGGTGGGGGCGAGGCAGTGCTTGCCGCCGTTGCACATCCCCCGCAGCATCTGCTCGCGGCAGGATGGGAAACGGAAGTTGGCGGTGGGGCCGCCGATGTCGTGGATGTAGCCCTTGAAATCCGGCTCGTGGGTCATCCGCTCTGCTTCGGCCACGATGCTGTCGGCGCTGCGGCTGGTGACGCGTCGGCCCTGATGCAGCTGGATGGCGCAGAAATTGCAGCCGCCGAAGCAGCCGCGGTTCTGGATGATGGAGAACTGCACCTCGCGGATGGCAGGCACACCGCCCATGGCCTCGTAGATAGGGTGGTAGCGGCGGGTGTAAGGCAGGGCGTAGACCTTATCCAGCTCCCAGCGGACGAGGGGCTTTGCGGGGATGTTCTGCACGAGGTACTTCTCGCTCTGCTTCTGGACGATGATATTGCCGCTGACGACGTCCTGATTGTCCATCTGGATGCGGCAGGCTTTCGCATAAGCCACCTTATCGGAGGCGACCTTCCTGAAGCCCGCGCACTCCACATACCGCTCGGGCAGGTGGTCGAAGTCGGTCAGGTAGCAGGTGCCGTCCACATCGGTGATGCTCTCCACCGGCTCCCCTGCCGCCAGACGGCGGGCAATTTCCACGGTCTGGTGTTCACCCATGCCGAAGCTGATGATGTCCGCGCCAGAGTCCTCGGCGATGCTGGGCAGGACGGTGTCCAGCCAGTAGTCGTAGTGGGCAAAGCGGCGGAGCGATGCTTCCAGACCGCCCAGTATGACGGGCAGGTCGGGGTATGCCTGCTTGGCAAGTCTGGTGTAGACGGTGGCGCTGCGGTCGGGTCGTGCGCCGCCCTTGCCGCCGGGCGAATACTCGTCCTCCGCGCGGGGGATCTTTGCGACGGAATAGTGACTCACCATGCTGTCCACATTGCCGCCGCCGATGAAGAAGCCGTACTTCGGCTTTCCGAACCGCTTGAAGTCCTCGCAGTCGGTGTAGCGGGGCTGGGCCAGCACGCCCACCTTGTAGCCCTCGGCTTCCAGCAGGCGGCTGATGATGGCGGTGCCAAAGCTGGGGTGGTCCACATAGGCGTCGCCGCCCACCACCACGAAGTCCAGCTGGTCCCATCCCCGGGCCTCCATGTCGGCCCGGCTGATGGGGAGAAATTCGGTGTAATGTTCCATAGTTATCCTTTTTCTTTCATTATGCCTGCCCTATACAGCAGGGCTCTATTGCTTCCGAAATCAAAAATTCTATTCATCCAGCGTGAGCCTGTCCGGTACGCCAGTGGCTTCCCTGGTAGGGGAGCTGGCAAAGCCGTCCGGCTTTGACTGAGAGGTTATTCATCCGGCTGATTCATCTGCATTTCCAGCCACTGCTGGCGGCTGATGAGGACAGCGCGTGGCTTTGCGCCCTCGTAGGGGCCGATGATGCCCTTTTCTTCCATCTCGTCCATGATGCGGGCGGCGCGGGCATAACCCAGCTTGCAGCGGCGCTGCAGCAGGCTGGTGGACGCCTGGCCGGCGTCGATGACCACCTCCACGGCCTGCTTGAGCATCGGGTCACTGCCGCCCTCCTCGTCGGAGTCGGCAGAGCTGCTGCCCTTCTTGCCGTCCTGGATGGCGTGTTTTTCCATAGCCTCTATCATGGCCTCGTCGTACTGGACGGTGGCGCTCTTCTTGATGAAGTCCAGCACACGGCTGATCTCCTCATCCCGCACGAAGGTACCCTGGATACGGGTGGGCTTGGGTGCGCCCACGGGCATGAAGAGCATATCGCCCATGCCCAGCAGCTTTTCGGCACCGGCACCGTCGAGGATGGTGCGGCTGTCCACCTGACTGGACACGGCGAAGGCGATGCGGCTGGGGATGTTGGCCTTGATGAGGCCGGTAATGACGTCTACGCTGGGGCGTTGGGTCGCCACGATGAGGTGCATACCGGCGGCGCGGGCCTTCTGGGCGATGCGGCAGATGGAGTCTTCGACATCCTTGCCGACGACCATCATCAAATCGGCCAGCTCGTCGATGATGATGGCGATATAGGGCATCTTCTCGAGGTTTGGGTCCGTTGCAGCCAGCTTATTGAAGGACTTGATGTCGCGGACGTTGTTCTCCGCGAAGAGGTGGTAGCGGCGCTCCATCTCCTGCACTGCGCCGCCCAGTGCGCCGGCCGCCTTGCGGGGCTCGGTGACGACGGGCATCAGCAGGTGGGGGATGCCGTTGTACTCAGCCAGCTCGACGACCTTGGGGTCGATGAGCAGGAGCTTGACGTCCTCAGGGCTGGAGCGGAACAGCAGGCTCATGATGATGCTGTTGACACAGACCGATTTACCGCTGCCGGTGCTGCCCGCGATGAGCAGATGGGGCATCTTGCACAGGTCGGCCACCTGGGCCACGCCGGCGATGTCCTTGCCCAGCGCAATGCCCATCGGCGAGGTCATCCGCAAAAAGCTCTGGCTCTCGAAGACGCTGCGGATGTAGACCGGCGTTTTCTTATGGTTCGGCACCTCGATGCCCACGGCAGGCTTGCCGGGGATGGGTGCCTCCATGCGGACATCGGCCACCGCCAGATTCAGGGCGATGTCGTCCGCCAGCGAAGTGATGCGGCTTATCTTGACGCCCGCCATGGGCTGGACTTCATACCGGGTGACCGACGGGCCGCGGGAAATATCCAGCACACGGGTGCGGACGCCGAAACTTTCCAGCGTGTCCACCAGCTTCTGGGCGTTGGCTTTCAGCTCGTCTTCCGCGCCGGAGTCGCTTTCCTCCGGGGCGCGCTCGAACAGCTCGATGGACGGGTACTGATACTGGAAGCTCTCCTCCGTCTCCGCCTCTTCGGCGGGGGCGTTCGCGGCCTGCTCCTCGGAGACAGCAGGCTTTTCCATGGCGGCTGCCACCAGCGTGTTGAGGTCTTTTTCCTCCACCGGGTCGCTGGTGATGCTGATCCAGCCGTCCTCATCCGGCTCAGAGCGGAACGCCACCGCATTCTCGGCGCTGACCGGCTGCGGGGCTGGTTCCGGAGTCGGGGTCAAATCATAGAGCGGGATGCCGAAGGAGAGCGGCGGCTCAGGCGCGGGCTGCTGTTCCGGCTCTTCTTCCGGGGCAGCGGGCGTAACGGTGGGCGTCACCGTCGGCTCGGGCTGGGCCGTGAAGAAGTCCTCGGCGGCGGTATCCACAGCGTCCGGGACGATGGGCGTCACGGTGGCGCGGATGGGCGCACGGCGGAGCGGGTCCATGCCGAAGGTGCCGCCGGGGCCGAGGATGATGGGCTCGATGGGCTCACTGCCGCCCTCGGTGACGGTGGTATGGTCAGGGCCCAAATCAATATCAAAGGGCGCACGGGGCCGGGACTTTTCCACCTGTACGGGGGCAGGCTCGGGCTGAGGCGGGGTCTGCGCTTCCGGTGCGGGCGCAGGGGCAGGCTGTTCGCCGCCCTGCATCACCTGATGGCCCCAGTGGAAGACGCCAGCCAGCCAGCCGGGAGTCTGGATATGGAAGGCGGGCGCGGCAGGCTCTTCGCCGCCGTAGTAGTCCTCGCCTTCACCCACTTCGTCTTCCGGCAGGTCGTCGCCATAGTCCTCATATTCCTCCGCCTCGGCCTCCTCGGCAGCGCGTTCTGCCAGACGCTCGGCCCGGCGGGCGGCATTCTGCTCGTGGACGGCAAGGCCCTTTTCGTGGACGCTGCCGCCCACGTTGCAGAGCCACTGCCAGCACTCGGCGGGCGTAACGTCAAAAATGTACAGGCTGGCGCAGGCCGCCAGCGCCGCCATGACCAGATTGGCGGCGGGTCTGCCGCAGAGCAGCAGGAGCGTCCCACCCAGCACAGCGCCCAGCGCACCGCCCGAAAGCCATGCGCTCATACCATTATGATAACAGGCGGCAGTCATCTGCGCGGCGGTCTGGTCGGTGGGGATGTCAGAAAAGACGATGACCGTGCCGCTGGCGAAGATGAGCCCCAGCACCAGCTTTGCAATGTGGGGCAGAAGGTCTTCGCCCCGGGTGTAGAGGATGGCCAGATAGCACAGTGCTGCGCCCAGCACAAAACTTCCGCAGCCGAACACACCGAACAGGACATCGTGCATCGTGCGCCAGGCCGAGCTGCCCGGCACGAAAGCCAGCGCCATGAGCACCAGCCCCGCAAACAGGGTGATGAGCCCCGCGGGCATCCGGTCCTGTGTCCGGTTCTTGCGGCGCGAGGCTGTGCTGCGCCCGGAGGTCTTGCGTTTTCTCTTTGCCATGTTTCCTAAAACCCGTTCCTTATTTTATATCATGAAGCAGGGCGCGCTCAGGGCGGCTCTGTCGGTGACGATGGAAGAATTTCGATACTACTCGATTCTTTCATTGTACCACGGGAAAAGTCAAATGGCAATTTATTTCCCCTCGATTTCTCGGTAGAGCCATGCCAGCGCGTCCGACAGCCCGCCCAGCTCGTCGATGAGCTTTTCTCTCACGGCTTTTCGGCCATCCAGCACGGTACCCACGTCCATGACCAGCTCGCCCGTGCGCATCATCAGCTCGGTGTACCGCTTCTCCGAGATGCCGCTGTGGGACGCCACGAAGCCGGTGATGCGCTCCTGCATCTGCTCGAACCAGCGCATAGTCTGCGGTACGCCCAATATCATGCCGGAATGGCGGACGGGGTGGACCGTCATGGTGGCAGTAGGCACGATGAAGCTCCGCTGGGCGCTGACGGCCAGCGGGATGCCGATGGAGTGGCCCCCGCCCAGCACCACCGCCGCACTGGGCTTGGAGATGCTGGCGATGAGCTCCGCCAGCGCAAGCCCCGCCTCCACATCCCCGCCCACCGTATTGAGCAGGACCAGCAGGCCCTCGATGGCGGGGTCCTCCTGCACAGCCACCAGCTGGGGGATGACATGCTCATATTTTGTGGTCTTCTGGCCCTGAGGCGCTTCCACATGGCCCTCCACCTGCCCGATGACAGTCAGGCAGTGGATGGCGTGAGCTCCCCGGGTACGGTAAACGCTGCCCATATCCTCGATCTGCTCTTTTTCCAGCCGCTGCTGCTCCACGGGGATGTTCTTCTCTTCTTGTGACATTCTGCGTATCCTCCTTTTTGCTTCATTTCAGCTTGTCCGGCATTCCTGCCGGTTATACTTCGGCAAAGATTTCTTTTCTTTCTCAAAAAAATGTGCCAAATGGTTTGACATTCTGTCTTCGTGCTGTATACTTTATACTAGAGATAAGATTGTCAAATATGTATCATTATTGTACAAGAAAGTACAAATCTTTTGCCGGAGCACCCTGCCGCTGCGCACTTCTCCCCGGCAATGCTGCGGATAAAAAGAAAGGAGACCCCCCTATGAACACTCCCGGCAAAGCTTCTCTGCCCGTCATCAAGCGCCTGCCCAAATACTATCGCTACCTGCGCACCCTGAAGAACGACGGCATCACCAGCATCTCGTCCCGTGAGCTGGCCGCCCAGATGGGTACCACTGCCTCCCAGGTGCGGCAGGACTTCAACTGCATCGGCGACGTGAATGGCCGTCAGGGCATCGGCTACTCGGTGGAGAACCTGCTGAGCATCCTTGAGCATCTGCTCTTTGGCAACGGCGACCTCCTGCCCACCATCCTCATCGGCTGCGGCCGTCTGGGCAAGGCTGTGAGCCGCTTCATCACCACCGACACCAACGGCTACAAGCTCATCGCCGCCTTCGACAATGCCCCCGACGAGGTGGGCAAAGAGATCAACGGCATCCAGATTTTACACATTGATGAGCTGGAAGCTTTCTGCGCCGAGCACCATCCCGAGGTGGCTGTGCTCTGTCTGCCCCGCAGCGGCGCAGAGGAGATCAGCGGCCGTCTGGTGGCTCTGGGCATTCAGGGCTTCTGGAACTTCTCCCACTACGATCTGTCTGTCTCCTACCCCGACGTGGTGGTGGAGAACGTCCACCTCGGCGACAGCCTGATGAGCCTGGGCTACCGGCTGCGCAATCAGGACTGAGCACATACTATCGATAATACAGGCCCTCTCCGTCAGGCTTTGGCTGAGAGAGTCCTTTCATGAGGAGACTTTTTCGACATGGCAAAGCTTTATTTCCGTTACGGCGCAATGAACAGCGGCAAGAGCACCGCGCTGATGCAGGTGGCCCACAACTACGAGGAGCAGGGGATGCGGGTGCTCATCCTCAAGCCAAAGGTGGACACCAAGGGCAGCGGCGACCTCGTGAGCCGTCTGGGCGTCCGCCGCCCTGCCGATCTGCTGGTGCCGCCGGACATGGACCTGGTGGAGGCCGTCCGGGCCGCCAGTAGCGAGGGCCGGCCTCTGGCCTGTGTGCTCTGTGACGAGAGCCAGTTCCTCACTGCCGAGCAGGCTGAGCAGCTGTTTATGGTGACGGTAGAGCTGAACATCCCCGTCATCTGCTACGGCCTGCGCTCCGACTTCTCCCTCAAGGGCTTCCCCGGCTCCACCCGGCTTCTGGAGCTGGCCCACACCATCGAGGAGATGAAGACCATCTGTACCTGCGGCCGCAAGGCCACCTGCAACTGCCGCAAGGTCAACGGCCGCTTCGTCTTTGAGGGCGAACAGGTAGCCATCGACCTTGAGAACGACGTCCAGTACGTCAGCATGTGTCCCCAGTGCTATTTCCGGGAGCGCAGCGCCTTCTACGCCGCCCGCCGGTGACTCTTTTTCCTGATTTTATGCCGTCCGCACGCCGGACGGCATTTTTGTATCTTTTCTGCATCCGTGATATATCAGTCGGGGCCTGATTCGCGCGTTTTTTGCACTATTGATATATCAGCTCAGGGGCGGAACTCTCTGTTATCGTCGCTTTTGATGTATACAACGCTCTTTCAACAAATTCTGCCTCGGCTACAAAATTCTTGCAATTCAGGCCAATCTTCTCCTGTTGCATCCCAGTTTTCTATGCAAATCGTTGAAGTATACAAGTTGCACAGTTTTTCGGTCCAAGTTTATTCATTATGGCAATGACGTCAAAACCGGGCAAAAAATAAGCGCAATATTTGTACGTTTTCTGCCGCTATCACTACAATTTGCATCTTTCTTTTTTTTCTTGCCTTTGGTATCATATTTGTATACAACGGATGCTTTGCAGAGGCGTCCGTGCAAGAAGATGTTTTCTACATAGGAGGAGAACGAAAATGAGCAAGGCAATTTCTCGTCGTGACTTTCTGAAGGTCTCTGGCGCTGTGGGTGCTGCCGGCCTGCTGGCCGCCTGCGGCGGCTCCAGCAATGCTGGTTCTACCGCCACTTCCACTGCCGCTTCTTCCGCAGCAGCTTCTGTGGCTGGTCTGTCTTCTGACCCCGTCACCCTGACCATGAGCTGGTGGGGCGGCGAGTCCCGTCACAACGCTTACCAGGAGGCCATCAAGGCTTTCTCTGCTGAGCACAGCACCATCACCGTCAACCCCACCTTCGCTGCATGGTCCGGCTGGGAGGACACCATGTCCACCAAGTTCGCAGGCGGTGTCGCTGAGGATGTCTGCCAGATCAACTGGAACTGGCTGTACAACTACTCCAAGAACGGCCAGACCTTCATCGACCTGAACAGCGTCTCCGACTATCTGGACCTGACCCAGTGGGACGAGGCCAAGCTGGCTGCCTGCAACGTGGCCAACGCCCAGCAGTGCGTGCCTGTCTCCATGACCGGCCGTATCTTCTACTGGAACAAGACCACCTTCGACAAGGCCGGCATCTCCTTCCCCACCACTCTGGACGAGCTGATGGCTGCCGGCAAGACCTTCCAGGAGAAGCTGGGCGATGACTACTATCCCCTGCACCTGGGCGCATACGACCGTATGATCCTGATGGTCTTCTACCTCGAGTCCAAGTACGGCAAGGACTGGGCAGACCCCACCACCTCTACCCTGAACTACGATGCCGACCAGATCGCTGAGGGCATCGACTTCATCAAGAGCCTGGTCGAGGGCCACGTCATCATGAGCCTGCCCACTTACTACGGCTCCAACGGCGACAACGCCGCTCACCAGTCCACCGAGTGGATCACCGGCAAGCTGGCCGGCTGCTTCGAGTGGGACTCCTCCGCTACCAAGTACGCTGACGCTCTGGACGAGGAGAACAAGGCTGGCTTCACCGTCGGCGAGGAGATCAAGTTCGGCGATTACAACGGCGGCTTCTCCAAGGTCTCCATGGGTCTGGCTATCACCAAGACCTGCGAGCATCCCGCAGAGGCAGCTACCCTCATCAACTTCCTGCTGAACGAGGAGAAGGGCGCTTCCATCATGGGTTCTGAGTGCGGCATCCCCGCCTCCAAGGCTGGTCTGGCTGCTGCTCAGAGCGCCGGCGCTGTCAAGGAGCTGGTCGCTGAGGCAAACGGCAAGGTCATGGCCTTCGTTTCCAACCAGCTCGACCCCCTGTTCGAGTCCAACGACCTGAAGGCTACCGGCACCGGCATCTATCAGGAAGTGTTCGACACTCTGGATTACGACAATGCTTCCGGCGCTGACCTGGTCGATACCCTGCTGGACGGCATGGAGTCTGTCGGCTACTCCGTCTAATTTCCGCCTCACGGACTTTTTGCGGCCCGCACACGCGCGGTGTTGACATAGGCCGCCCCGCATAAAGGCGTCTTGCAAGGGGCATCCCTTCCACCTACGGACGGATGCCTCTTTTTTGCAAGACGGTGATGACATTTTTTTGACAAAAATGTGTCCAAACGATTGTGCGGCGTACGAGACATATCCTTATAAAAGGAGGATTCCCGGATGAAAGAAAGCAAAGCGCCCTCTCTCGGGCGTACCCCGGCCCAGAAGTTTTTTGACAAATGGCAGGGCCTGTTCTACCTGATCCCCTGGATCATCGGCTTCGTCGTCTTCAAGGCCATTCCGTTCGGCCAGTCTCTGTACTACAGCTTTACGGATATGGACTTCTTCAACGGCATCCATCAGTATGGCATCATGAACTATGTGGACGCCTTTACCACTCCCAAGATCACCAAGGCGCTCATCACCACCTTCAAGTACAGCTTCATCACTGTGCCTCTGAAGCTGGTCTTCGCACTGTTCATCGCCTACATCCTGAACTTCAAGATCGCCTGCGTGAACGTGTTCCGCACCGTCTACTACATCCCCTCCATCCTCGGCGGCTCTGTTGCTATCGCCGTGCTGTGGAAGGCCGTGTTCCGTGATGACGGTCTGGTCAACACCCTCATCCGCATGCTGACCTTCGGCCACTTCCAGGGTCCTTCCTGGCTGAGTGACCCCGGCTACGCACTGTGGATCATCTGCTTCCTGCGTATCTGGCAGTTCGGCTCCGCCATGGTGCTGTTCCTCGCCGCTCTGAAGGGCGTGCCGGCCGACCTGTACGAGGCTGCCACCATCGACGGCGCTGGCAAATGGAAACAGTTCTTCTCCATCACCGTCCCGATGATCACCCCCATCATCTTCTACAACCTGGTCACTCAGATCTGCCAGGCTTTCCAGGAGTTCAATGGCCCGTTCATCATCACCAACGGCGGTCCCCGCGGTTCCACCACCCTCATCTCCATTCTGGTCTACAACTACGCATTCAAGTCCAACCAGATGGGCATGGCTTCCGCACTGGCATGGATCATGTTCGTCATCGTCTGCATCCTGACGATCATCGCCTTCACCAGCCAGAAGAAGTGGGTCTACTACTCGGATGAAAGGTAAGGTGTGACAGTATGGGAATGAAAGCTTCTAACGCCATCGCGACGTTTTTCAAGTACTTCGTCCTGATCCTGGTGGGCCTCATCATGATCTATCCCCTGCTGTGGATGATCAGCGCCACCTTTAAGGACAACAGCGAGATCTTTGCAGGCATTGGCCTGTGGATCAAGAACCCCACTCTGGAGGGCTACAAGAACGCGCTGAACAACTTCGGCGGTTCCATCAACATCCTGCAGGCCATGCTGAACACTTACAGCTACGTTCTGCCCAAGGTCATCTGCACCGTGGTCTCCTCCTGCATTGCAGCTTACGGCTTTGGCCGCTTCGACTTCCCGGGCCGGAAGATCCTGTTCAGCATCATGCTGGCCACCCTGTTCCTGCCTCAGGTCGTCCTGAACGTGCCTCAGTTCCTGCTGTACACCAAGTTCGGCTGGGTCAACAGCCCGTTCTATCTGGCCATCTGGGTCCACTGCGCATTCGCAACTGAGACCTACTTCGTCTACCAGCTGGTGCAGTTCATGCGCAACGTCCCCCGCGACCTGGACGAGGCTGCCGCCATCGACGGCTGCTCCTCCTTCCAGACCCTGTACAAGGTCATCGTCCCGATGCTGATGCCCGCTCTGGTGTCCTGCGCACTGTTCCAGTTCATGTGGAGCTGCAACGACTTCATGGGTCCCCTGCTTTACGTCCAGACCCCTGCAAAGTACCCCATGTCCCTGTTCGTCAAGCTGTCCATGGACGGTGATACGGGCTTTGCCTGGAACCGTATTCTGGCCCTGTCCCTGATCTCTATCCTGCCGCAGCTCATCGTGTTCTTCTGCGCACAGGATCAGTTCGTCGAAGGTATCTCCGCCGGTGCTGTCAAGGGCTAAGCTGAAGCCCCCGCCGCTCGGATAATCCCGACAAACATGAATGCCCCCTGTGCCTCTTCCCGTAGAGAGGACGCAGGGGGCATTTCTAATGTCAAAGGCTCTCTATTTTCTACTCTTCCGGTATTGCAGCGGCCCGACGCCCATCGTCTCCCGAAAAACGCGGCGGAAGTGGGCCGCAGAGGCGAAACCGGTCTGCTCGGCCACGCTGCCGATGCTCAGCTCTGTCGTTTCCAGAAGCTTCTGTGCCGCCTCGATGCGGCGGGCGTTGATGTAGTCCACGATGGACTGCCCCGTCACCCGCCGGAACAGCCGGCTCAGATAGTAGGGCGAGATGTAGAACCGCGCCGCCACCTCGGTGAGGGAAAGTTTCTGCTGGTAGTTTGCCGCAAGGTAGGCGCATATCTGCTCCACCGTCTCGTTGCGGGGGCGGGCGTCGGCGGCGCTCTGCGCCCGGTGCTCCTGCTCCACATAGTGGAGCGTCAGTGCCAGATACAGCCCGCCGGGATACTCCGGCTCGCCCATGGCGCCCCGCATCATCTCCAGCAGCGTCCGCAGACGGCTGGCCCACTGGACGCTGCCGTAAAGGGCCATCTGGCTGCCCGGTGCAAAAAGGCGGAGGAAATCTTCGCCGGTGGCGTTCTTCATCTCGTGGAGCACTGCCAGCGGGAACTCGCACCCCAGCATTTCCGGCTGGGTGTGGCCTGCCTGCGATACCGCCCACGCCCCCGGCCCCAGCAGCAGTGCGCAGCCGGGGCTGACCAGGAGCGACATGTCCCCGCACTGGACCGTGCAGCTGCCGCCTGAAAACAGAACGATATGGCACATCTCGGCAGGCAGCTCGAGCCACCCGCCGGACAGCTTGAGCGCTCCCGCCGTGATCTTCGCGTTGAGTTTTTCCCGTTCGGCGCGCATCCGCCCTTCCCCCTTCTTGCTATGCCTGCCCCGCCGGGGCAGTGCTCTGATATTCTTATCCCCAGTGTACCATGCCCGCCCTCTGCGGGCAAGCCGCAAATCTACGCAAACAACTCAGGAGGCTGTAAAAATGAATCTGTCTCTCATCCGTTCCATGACCCGCAGCGCCGTCTTCGAGCTGGAAAATGGCAAGTGCTTCCGCCCGGAGCACCCCTTCGCCGTGGCTCTGAACGGCAAGACCATTTACAAAAGCTGCAACACCAACGTGTTCTCCCTCTTCTCCCTGACTCCGTCCACCACCTACACCGTGGAGGTAGACACCGAGGGTGAGCACCTGAAACTGGATTTCACCACCGAGGCCGAGAGCTTCTTTGTGGACGCATCCCGCTATGGCCTCGTCGCCGATGGCGAGACCGACAACACCGGCAGGCTGCAGGCCGCTCTTTCCACCTGCCCCAGGGGCGGCACGGTATATGTCCCCGCTGGCCGCTACCGCACCGCCAGCCTCTTCATGAAGAGCTGCACCACCCTCTACCTCGAGAAAGGCGCTGTGCTGCTGGGCGACAATGACCGCACCCACTACCCCATCCTGCCCGGCGTCATCCCCAGCGAGAACGAAGTGGACGAATACTACCTCACCGGCTGGGAGGGCAACCCGCTGAACAGCTTTGCGGGCCTGCTGAACATCACCCAGGTGCATGACGTCGTCGTCACCGGCGAAGGCACGCTGGACTGCGACGCCCAGAACGGCGACTGGTGGGTCAACCCCAAGGTCAAGCGCATCGCATGGCGTCCCCGCGCCGTGGCGATGGTGGACAGCGAGAACGTCTGCCTCCACGGCATCACCGTGCAGAACAGCTACTCCTGGACCATCCACCCCATCTTCGTCAAACACCTCGACCTGCTGAACTTCAACATCAACAACCCCTACAATGCCCCCAACACCGACGGCATCGACCCCGAGAGCTGCGAGTACATCCGCATCATCGGCGTGAACATCCACGTCGGTGACGACTGCATCGCCATGAAGGCCAGCAAGGTCTTCCTCGGCATGAAGCTCAAGAAGAGCTGCGAGCACACCGTCATCCGCAACTGCCTGCTGGACAAGGGCCACGGCGGCATCGTCATCGGCAGCGAGATGAGCGGCGGCGTCAAGGACATGGTGGTCACCCAGTGCCTCATGGACCACACCGACCGCGGCCTCCGCGTCAAGACCCGCCGCGGCCGCGGCAACACCGCCGTCATCGACGGTTTGGTGTTCCGCAACGTGGAGATGCGGGGCGTCAAGGCTCCCTTCGTCATCAATATGTTCTACTTCTGCGACCCGGACGGCCACAGCCCCTATGTCCAGTGCCGCGAGGCTCTGCCCGTGGACGAGTACACCCCGAAGCTCGGCACCCTGACCATGGAAGACATCGTGGCCACTGACGCACAGTTTGCGGGCTGCTACTTTGACGGCCTGCCCGAGCAGCCCATCGAGGGCGTCTCCATGAAGAACGTCACCATCACCTTCGACCCCGACGCAAAGGAGGGTCAGGCTGCCATGGCCGACAACCGCCCGCTGGTCAAGAAGCTGGCCATCTACGCCGAAAACGTCAAGAACATCGAGCTGCACAACGTCAAGATCGAGGGCTACGAGGGCGAGCGCCTGCGCTTTGCCAACGTCGGCCATTTTGAGGAGGACTAAGCCATGACTCATGAAGAGATTTTGTCCATGCTGGGCGATTATGTGGACTACCTCATCGCCAATTCCAGCGCCGAGGCACCCATGTGGAACATCGAGAAGGTCCGCAGCGGCAAGCCCAACAAGTGGAACTACATCGACGGCTGCATGATCACCGCCT
>OLPS01001783.1_pt1 | contig 21531 bp, 16 predicted proteins | sample 1673071 | NCBI WGS metagenome assembly OLPS01 (sample SAMEA3136752, study PRJEB25190) | human gut metagenome | reverse complement strand
TATCCTGTGATGTTATGCCGGATATCAAGAAGGATCTGGATGTAGAGATCAATGACGATGAGATCCGTATTGATACTTATCGAAGCAGTGGTGCCGGCGGTCAGCATATCAACAAGACATCATCTGCCATCCGTATCACACATTATCCTACCGGAATCGTGGTACAGTGTCAGAATGAACGTTCTCAGCACATGAATAAAGATAAAGCCATGCAGATGCTGAAAGCCAAGCTGTATCTTCTCAAGCAGCAGGAGGCAGAGGAAAAACTCTCTGGTATCCGCGGTGAGGTGACAGATATCGGATGGGGAAATCAGATCCGTTCTTATGTTATGCAGCCATATACCATGGTAAAGGATCATCGTACAAACGAGGAGACCGGAAATGTGGATGCAGTACTTGACGGAGGAATTGACATTTTCATCAATGCATATCTGAAATGGATCGCACTGAAGAAATAAAAGAATAAAAAAGGCTGTCTGAAATCAGGACAGCCTTTTTCGTGTTGAGGCATAATGATTTTACACAATGATTCAGCAGAATATATTTCTTGCGTATTTTTGTGTGGTGTGATAATATATCCAGTGTGTAAAAACAAATGTCTTTAAAGAACGGACAGGTAAATTGATATGCAGAAACCAGTAACAGAGAAAAAGAAATATTTTGTAGTGAGGGAACGAGCAGTTCCGGAAGTCCTGCTGAAGGTGGTGGAGGCAAAGAAGCTTCTGGACTCCGGCAAAGTGGACACTGTACAGGATGCAGCAGAGCGCACAGGAATCAGCAGAAGCTCTTTCTACAAATACAAAGATGATATTTTTCCATTTCATGAAGAGACAAGGGGAAAGACGATCACCTTTATTATCCAGATGGATGATGAACCGGGGCTTTTGTCGGTTGTCCTGCAGACGATTGCACGGTTTCATGGAAACATTCTCACCATTCATCAGAGTATTCCTATCAATGGGATTGCCACACTTACTCTGAGTGTGGACATTCTTCCGGGCGAGGGGGATGCAGAAGCAATGGTAGAGACGATTGAACAGAATGAAGGAATTCATTATCTGAAAATATTAGGCAGGGAGTAAAAGAAAATGATCAATGTAGCAATTTTAGGATATGGCACAGTTGGAAGCGGTGTATTTGAAGTATTAAATGAAAATAAAGAGAGCATTTCCAGACGTGCCGGACAGGAACTTCATGTAAAATATGTTCTGGATCTTCGTGATTTTCCGGGACAGCCGGTAGAGAAGGTTCTGGTCCATGATTATGAACAGATCGTCAGTGATCCGGAAGTAGATATTGTAGTAGAGGTTATGGGCGGTGTGGAGCCTGCTTATACTTTTGTAAAGAAGGCACTTCTGGCAGGAAAGAATGTCTGCACTTCCAATAAGGCTCTGGTTGCAAAGCATGGCCGCGAGCTGATGGATATTGCAAAGGAAAAGAGCATTAACTTCTTATTTGAAGCAAGCTGTGGCGGCGGAATCCCGATCATTCGTGTCATCAATTCTTCCCTTACAGGAGATGAGATTGACGAAGTAACAGGTATCCTGAACGGAACTACCAACTACATGCTTTATAAGATGAGCACAGAAGGCTGTGAATTTGACACTGTATTAAAGGAAGCACAGCAGAAGGGTTATGCAGAGGCAGATCCTACCGCCGACGTGGAAGGATACGATGCATGCCGTAAGATCGCAATCCTTTCCTCTCTTGCTTATGAGAGATATTTTGATTTTGAAGATATTTATACAGAGGGAATTACAAAAATCACACCTGAAGATATGGCGTATGCTGCAAAGCTTGGCAGAACCATCAAACTTCTTGGAACCAGCCGCAGACTGGCAGACGGAACCTGTTATGCAATGGTAGCACCGTTTATGCTCGGCCAGAACAGCCCTCTTTACAGTGTAAATGATGTGTTTAATGCAGTATTTGTACATGGAAATATGCTTGGAGATGCCATGTTCTATGGAAGCGGTGCAGGTAAACTGCCTACAGCAAGTGCTGTAGTTGGTGATATTGTGGATGCCGCAAAACATCTCCATGTTAATATTGTGACAAACTGGAACAGTACTCCGGCAGTACTGAAACCACTGGATGAAGTGACAGGAAAGTTTTTCGTGAGAATCAAAAAAGAAGCAGCAGAAGAAGCGAAGAAGGTATTTGTTGATGTTGAGATCATCAGCCTGGGACAGCTTCCACAGGAATGTGCATTTATCACTGATGAAATGACACAGGGAGCATTTGAAGAGAAACTGGCTCAGATCGGAGATCAGGTACTTGCAAAGATTCGAGTTAAAGATTGATAAACTGACAGATTTCGTGTATCATATAGTGTGCCTGATAAGGTGGACACTGATACAATACTTCAGATAAATATTTGTACAGTGATTACTGTAAACAGAACAGGAAAGGGAAGATATGAGAATCTTCTCTTTCCTGTAAACTTATTATGGAGGAAGTAAAACAATGTTGATTGTCAAGAAATTTGGCGGTACATCGGTTGCAAATAAAGAACGTATCTTTAATGTTGCCAACCGCTGTATAGAAGAGTACAGAAAAGGAAATGACGTGGTTGTCGTTCTGTCCGCAATGGGGAAATATACGGATGAACTGATCACTATGGCAAGGGATGTCAATGAGAAACCGCCGAAAAGAGAGATGGATATGCTCTTTACCATCGGAGAACAGATGTCTGTTGCACTGATGGCAATGGCGATGGATAAACTGGGAGTTCCTGCGGTTTCCCTGAATGCTTTTCAGGTTTCCATGCATACGACAAGCAGTCATGGAAATGCACGTTTAAAAAGAATTGATACAGAGCGTATCAGAAGAGAGCTGGACAGCAAAAAGATTGTAATAGTTACCGGCTTCCAGGGAGTTGACAAGTATGATGATTATACGACTCTTGGAAGAGGCGGTTCTGACACAACAGCGGTTGCTCTTGCGGCTGCTCTTCATGCAGATGCCTGTGAAATCTATACAGATGTAGATGGTGTTTACACAGCAGATCCGCGTAAGGTTCCGAAAGCAAGAAAGCTCAAAGAGATCACTTACGATGAAATGCTTGACCTTGCGACTCTCGGAGCAGGTGTGCTTCACAACCGTTCTGTGGAGATGGCGAAGAAATATGGCGTGCCGCTTGTGGTACGTTCAAGTTTAAACAACAGTGAAGGAACTGTGGTAAAGGAGGAAGTTACAGTGGAGAGAATGTTGATCAGCGGTGTTGCGCTGGATACAGATGCAGTGAGAATTGCGGTAATCGGATTAAAGGATGAGCCGGGTGTAGCTTTTAAATTATTTGATACCCTTGCGAAGAAGAATATTAATGTAGATGTGATCCTGCAGTCTATCGGACGTGCGGGCAGAAAGGATATTTCTTTCACAGTCGATGGAAATGATCTGGATGATGCAGTTGCAGTTCTGGATGCAAATCAGGCAAGGCTTGGATTTGCAGAGCTTCATTCTGAGAGAAATATTGCGAAGCTTTCCATCGTAGGTGCAGGAATGATGAGTAATCCCGGAGTAGCTGCAAAGATGTTTGAGAGCCTCTATAATGAGGGCGTAAACATCAACATGATCTCTACATCCGAGATTCGTGTGACAGTTCTGATCAATGAAAAGGACGGCGTGCGCGCAATGAATGCAGTACATGATGCCTTTGGTCTGGCAGACTGATTTAGGAGAATTACATGACATCGAGACGTGAATTAAAAAACTATGCGAAGCAGGCCATGTCAGGAAAATATGGGATACTGATCTTGGCATTTGTTGCAGTTCAGGCACTGGCTCTGATCAGCAGCATGATATCCTCGGCTTTATTTCCGGGAGAGGAAACAATTGATATTGTGCTGTCGTATGCATTTACATTTATTCTGACTCTGCTGATCAATGTGGTAGCGGCAGGTATGAATTATATGTATCTGAATATTGCCAGAGGGAAAGCATATTCATTAAATGACCTGTTTTATTTTTACAGACATCATCCGGACAGAGTGATCGTTGCCGGATTTTTTATGGCAGTACTGAATCTGCTTACCATGCTGCCCTATACGATTTACAGTAATGCGAATCTTCCGGGTGAAGATGCTTCTGTGGAGGTGCTGATCACCTGGCTGTATACAGGTGTTGTTCTGATGATCGTTGGAATGATTGTTTATCAGATTCTGGTCATTCCTCTGGAGATGACTTATTATATTCTGGCAGATAAGCCGGAATTGAAAAGTACAGAGGCTATGAAAGAGAGTCTGGAGATGATGCATGGAAACTTCGGAAGATATCTGATGCTGAAGATAAGCTTTATCCCATTGATGTTTCTTTCTGTTTTTACGTTCTATATTGCACTCTTGTGGATATTTCCATATATGGCCATGACAGAAGTAATGTTCTATCGTGATCTGACAGGGGAGCTTAAAGTGCAGAAAGAGGAAGAAGAACGTGCAGCACGAGACTATGTGAATCCTATGTTTGACAGCTATTCACAGAGTGAACAGCCACAGGAAGATCAGACGCATCCGCAGCAGTTCTGGCGTGTGCCGGAAGAATCGGTTTCTTATGAAAACGAAGATGAACAGAATATTACGGACAGCACAGAAATACAGAATGTTCAGACAGATATGGATGATAAAAAAGAGCAGAATGATTCATCACCAAAAGAAGAGGAAGAAGACAACGAACCGAAACCATGGGATGAATATTTTGACAGTCTGAAATAAAAATACAGTTTATTAAATTGAAGACCTTTTTGCTATGATAAGTATTATGATATCAGGGTTAAAATACCTTTTGGCCCTGACATCATATTGTCAGAAGAAAAAGGTCTTTTCTATAGCAATTCAAGAAAAGGGAAAGGGTTTTTACGATTATGAATACAAATGAGATCAGTGGAAAGCGTCAATTGGAATTTTTGGCAGATTTTGATTATATCAGAGAGGCAGGAACTGCAGGAGAAGAAAAAGCATCAGAAAGGATTCAGAAAACTCTGGACAGTTTTGGCGTGGAGAGTCATCTGGAAGAATTCTCTTTTGATACCTTTCAGATAAAAAAAGCAAAGCTGAAAGTAACAGAGCCATACACAAAAGAATACACAGTAACCGGATATGGAAGATGCGGAAACACAGCAGAGGACGGGCTGGAAGCATCATTTGCGTATGCAGAGAACGGTGATGATATCAGCCTTGCACATGTCAGCGGAAAGATTGTTATGGTAAATGATCCAGTGAGAAAAGATATGTACCGGAAGCTGGTGAAAGCCGGTGCTGTGGGATTCATCAGTATTGCAGGTTCTCCGTTAGATGAAGGCGTGGATCTGGTTCCACGTGCATACGCTCTGCCAAAGAATCTGCCGGGAGAAGAGAAAAAAGAAGCGGGAAGAGAAGCTGTTAATTATGATAACAGGATTCCTGGCGTAAGCATTCATTACAAAGATGCCATCGAACTGGTGACGAAAGGTGCATCTCAGGTATGTTTATCTGTAGAGCAGGAGACAGTAACACGTACATCCCGTAATGTAGTGGCACGTATCGAGGGGACAGATAAGGCAGAGGAAATCCTGACTCTGACTGCACATTATGATTCTGTTCCGGAGGGACCGGGGGCGTATGATAATATGTCCGGAGCAGCGATCATTATGGAACTGTGCAGATATTTCCATGCACACAGACCACGCAGAACAATGGAATTCATATGGTTTGGCGCAGAAGAGAAAGGTCTGTTGGGAAGTCAGAATTATATCAAAATTCATGAAAATGAACTTTCGGCACATCGTTTTAACATGAATGTAGATCTTGCCGGACAGCTTGTAGGCGGAACTGTAGCAGGGGTCACTGGTGATGCGTCTGTCTGCAGTATACTCACATATATGGCTCATGAAATCGGTATCGGAATGTCAACGAAGAACCAGATATGGGGAAGTGATTCCAATGCTTTTGCATGGAAAGGAATCCCTGCAATGACGCTGAACAGAGATGGGTTTGGCATGCATACCCGTCACGACACCATTGCACTGCTGTCAGACTGGTCACTGGAGAGAAGTGCAGTTCTGCTCGGCTATATTGCAGACAGACTGGGAAATATTGAAAGCTTTCCGTTTGAACGGAAAGTGCCGGAGGAATTTATTGCACAGCTTAATGAATATTTTGGGTAATTTACTTTTTATACGCTGTTATCCTGTGGGATTTTGACATATGTATGCCAAAATCCCGCACTTGACAAATCACTGCCAGATTGATACCCTATCACAAGAGCGTTTTTGATGATAAAAAATCAATCTGAATTCTGACAAGTGTGCCGACAAGTTGATTCTTGAAACAATCTTGCAGGATAAATTTTTTTATTTCAAGGCGGAGGAAGGAGGCGTAGCGGTGGCTACGGCGACCGACGACAACGCGGAAATAAGAAATTTAGACGCAAGATTGTTCTAGAAATCAACTTGTTGGTACACTAGTTTTGTTACCCATTTTTGCATACAAAAAGGACACCTGCCAAAATCTGCCAGTGTCCCTACTATATTTCTTTAAAATCACACATCTATATAGTATAAAAGGTATCGGAATCTCTTCTGTTCAAACATCTTTTCCATATATTATGATGATATGGAAACAGTGGCAACCGGCTGACATGGTCAAGCTTTCTGACTTTAGTCCCTTCTGGCTTTGCGTCCCTGCCTTTCAACAGGTTTGCCTTTAAAATAATTTTCAGTTTTTCCAAAAATAAAATACCATGTGGCTTTTCTTACGTCAATAATATTTTGGTGGAAAATTTACATATATTTTAACCGAATCAAGTAACTCCCCTGTGGATGTTGCGAAAAGCAATAAGCAGTGGGTGAGGACCTGCTGTTTATTTTTCTAATCCCGCGGAAAAAATGCCCATTCGCCATTTCCAACATACCATCTTTCATACCGCCTATGATAAAATCGAATCTATAAACATGGAAAGTTACTGTCCAGCTAACCCCTGAACAGTAACGGTTCCAATACACACTTTTTATTCCGTAGGGTTCTTTCCGGTTTTCCACATAAACTGTTAGTAAAACTGGTATCTTTTTTCTTAAAAGCGAAATCTCTGCAACATTCCTGACAAATCAGAGGGGATACTGCAATGTATAATGTGCATTGCCGGTATCCCCTCTGATTTATTCAACCATTATTCACAATTTTTTATTTCATTTTAACTTTTCTGACATTTGACCATTCGCTGAATGTTTTTGAATTATCCTCAGAAGTACGGTTCCATGCATGTAAACCAATATAATAAGTGCCTGATTTAACATTCTTAAATGTAACAGTTACTGTATTTCCTTTTATCTTTTTTACATAATAATTTTCTCCGGAAACAGCAGGGCGTTTCTGTCCGTTAGTTTTGGTAAGGGTATCACTGAGAACTACATCATAGCCCTGAGCGTTTTTGCTCTTCGTATATTTTACTGTCACTGTGGAGCCTTTAACAATTACCTTACTGATCACAGGTGCCTGTGGCGTAATGGCACTCACATCTACTTTATGGATCTCAGACCACTGTCCAAATACTTTTTTGCCATCTTCACCCTTAAGCCATGCGTGGCATGCTACATACCAGATTCCCTTATCCATATATGCAAATGCAGACTTCAGTTCTTCCTGATTTTTCAGGACCTTTGTATACTGTCCTGTTTTGAGCATATCCTCAGAGGTGCCGATCACATAATCATATTTCAGAGCACCCTTACACTCTTCATTCAGCACCATTTTTACGGAGTTTTTGGAAACAGATACATTCTTTATAACTGCTTTTGCAGGTCTGGTATAATTTCCGTCTGAATCTGTGATACTTCCGTCTGTACTGTAGGTATTTCCTTTTGTATCTGTTACAGTTTCATCTTTATTTACAGTTGGCTTTTTACCATCTGCATCAGGTGTCAGCTTCGTGCCATCCGGAAGTGTTACAGTTCCATCTGAACTGATCACGATTCCTTCCGGTGTAACAAGGTTTCCATTTCTATCTTCCTCAGTTCCCTCCGGGTAAGCATCCGGTATCGGAGTAACAGTTGGTACCGGCGTTACTGTTGGATTCACTGATGGTGACGGATTTACCGACGGTGATGGATTTACCGATGGTGATGGATTTACGGTCTGTATGATTGTGGTATCTGATATAGTACAGTTCTGAATTTTATCATCTGGTGTTTTTGTAATGTCACTCCAATATGTATCCGGAGCAGATTCACTGTTGGAAGTTATTTTTTTACCATTTACTGCTGTTCCTTTTGTAGAAGGAGATATAGTGACAGATTCAGTATACGCTTTACCTGGCTCCGCATTTTTGTTCATAAATGAATAAGCAGAACCTCCCTCCAGATATGCTTTTGCTGTTTCTACATTTCCGGTGCCCTCAACTGCATTGCCACCGTTATCACCATCTCCTCGTCCTGCAACAGCAATCAACGTTCCTGCTCCGGAAATCGTTCCGTTGTCAAGAATCACCGCTGCACCGCCAACTGAAGTAGTTGCTATGTTTCCTCCGCCGTATGCTGCAAGCTGGCTGCCCTCGCCAATAGTAAGTGTTCCGCTGCTGACTTTCAAGGCTGGCTGTCCGCTGTAGCTTTTTCCTGTGGCAGGATCTGTTCCTGTGGCAGCTTCATCACCTTTGATATATACTTTTCCTTCTACCTTTACATTTCCGCTTATCACAACAACAGGTGATGTATTGTGACGTGCCTGTGTTCCATTGGGAAGGAAATTAGTGTTGGAGTAGATCATGGAATTCCTTATGGTCGCTCCATCATTCAGAATCAGCTGTCCATTAATGGAAGTACCTGTCAGGAATTTTCCGCTATAATCATCGTGATTGACAGATATTGTTCCACCATTTTCTACTTCAATCTGTCCATATATGGAAGAATCTCTCAGATTCAATGTTCCGCCATTTTCTACTTTTATCTTCACACTGCTGAGAACCTTCATATTGACCATTGTAAGATCACATCCAGCCGGTATGATCAATGTCTGGGTTGTAGCTTCTCCCTCTGAAACAGCATATCCCAGTTCTCCATATGTACCGCTGGTGTGAGAGCCATACCATGCTTTAATCTCTGCCGGGACTGTTACAATATCATCTGTATCATTAAAATCAGGAATTACCCATGGATCCATATCATACATGTATTTTCCATCTGCAGTCTTGGTTGCATTTTCAAGCTTCAGATGATCTGCCAGTTTTTCCTTAGTACTGTAAACCTTGAAAGTAAGCTCATTACTTGTTACTGTACGCCCTGATTCATCAGTTACTGTAACATTGACAGGATATGTACCGATTTTAGCAGGAGTTCCGCTGAGAGACAGAGAACTGTCATATGTGGAATACATCCCTGCCATCCCACTTTCACTGTCAATGTTTACCTTTGTATTCTTTGTGTCAATTTTTACACCTGTTTCTTTTAACTCCTTCCAGTCAGCTTCAACAGGTTCCTGCCCATCCGGAAGATCAGCTGCTTCCACAACTACATTACTGTTTTTGTTGGATGAAACAGAAGTGGATGCCCCTGAAACTGCATCGTATTTCTGCTGCCCTGTAACAGCGCTTTCAAAGTATCCTTTTAATCTGACATGAAGAGTGTTCACTCCGTTAGATGCACCGTTAATATTAGTTTCACCGGAATCAGCTGTAACAACTTTGAAGTCATTTCCTTCTGCAGTTACCTTAAGATAAAGTTCTTTATATCCATCACTTTTTATTGTAATGACATTTCCAGTATGAAGTACAGTTGAATCAAATACAACACGATTATTACTGCTGTCTGGACAATATGCTTTTCTGCCATATAATGCTATTGCATAATCTGTTTTATCCCATACTGTCCCATCTACAGATATTTCTTTGATTTTACTGATATAATCAGAAACATTATTTTCATCAGCTGGTTTAATGATCTTGTAGTCTGTACCTGAAATTTCCACTTGATCTCCCGCAAATGTTGGCGCATCTTTGGTCTGTTCAGGTTCAGACTGTGAAGTTACTTTTTCAACGTTCCAGTGTTTTCCGGTTCCTGTTACCTTTAAAGTAAGATCCTTGTATCCGGTACTGGTGATTACAATCTCATTACCCACTTCAAGTCTATCTGGAGATAGTCCAACATAACCGTCTGAGTCTTTTTTAATATATGTTGTTCCTGTAAGATCCCACGAATAAGTTACTTCATTCCACTCTGTTCCATTAATAGATATTCCTGTAATTTGCTCAACATACCTTGAGTTAAGAGAAGTTTTTAGTTTACAAACATTCGCAAAAGAACCACTTTCATATTCTGCTATCACCTCCGGCGGTTCTTTCACACTTTGTGTACCCTCATCCTGAGCCACCTGTACATTCTCCTGCTCATCCGCAAAATCCGGTGTTCCCGATCCATCACTAAAGGAATCATCATCTGCCTCCTGTGTGATCGCTGAATCCGTAGTCATTGAATCTGTAAATATGTCTGCTGCACATACCGGTACAGAAGCAATCATGTTTGCCGCAATTGCCATAGACATCAGAATTGCCATTCTTTTCTTCATCTGTTTCTTTATCCTCCTGTAATATGATATCAGGGGCAAAAGATATTTCGTCCCTGACTTGAAGCTATCTGTGTATCATCTCATTTCAGATGAAGCGGATAAAATCCTCCGATTCATCTCAGTTCTTCAGTGGAAGTTTAAATGATCAAATCACGCAATAGTTTGCTTCGGTCAACTCTGTCGGTTAGTATACACTAACCCACATAAAAATGCAAGAACATTGTCATGTCACTGTTGAGAAAGTATCTCATAAATCAGGCAGTGTCCTGTTGACAAATTTTTCTCATTTCACAGCAAGATAAGACAGAATAGAGCAATTATGGCAATTCCATAAAATAATGCAGGTAATAAATCAGGTAACATCCTGCTATCAGTCTGAAAATATCATCTTCTATCTCTTTTTCGCTGCTGTTTAAAGTAATTTTGTTTCCTTCTATCTGAAGCCCCATTGTATCCGCGAGATTCTCAACCCGTTGCCTGTCATATTCTTTTTCATCCAAAAGAACAGACTTCTCATAAACCCTGAATTTTCCGGTTTCATCACATTCCAGTCTCAGATGCAGTTCAGGGAGTTTTCCGGGTTTAAAGGTTATCTCACTGTATGTCATAGATTGTCTTACTTTTGTGATTCCCTGTTTCACTGCCAGTATGATCCATTCATCCAATACAGGTCCTTTATACATAGGAAGTCCATATTGCAGATGTAATTGGGCCGCCTTGCTGATGCAAGCATTTCTGGTACGGTTATTCAGACGTTTATAAACATTGCTGCCCTCAACCGGGTAGTATTTCTTCAGTATCTTCTCTTCGGCTTTTGTCCATGGATCATTGGTTTTCCTGCTTAATCCCAGAATCATCGCTCTGTATTTGCATGCCTGAAGAGATCTTTCAGGAATAAGAGTATGCACATATCCGGCACCTTTTTCTTCATAATATCGGGAAATGATCGCATCCTCTTCCTGTGTCCATGGAAGTCTGTTATTGTCTGATCTGACATTTAAGTACTTAGCTCTGGACTGACAGGCAGTCAGAGTTCTCCCTTCCAATCGTTCTGCTGCCTTCCTGCCTTCCGCTTTGTAATATGTTCTTATAATTTCATCTTCTTCTGCAGTCCATTCTTTTCTTCCCTGTATGCAAAGACCTAATTTGACAGCTCTTTTATTACATGCCTCTTTGGATCTTCCCTCCAGTCTTTTCTGAACTTCAGCACCTTCTGTCGGATAATAATTTCTCAGAATTTCATCTTCGCTGCTGCTCCATTTTCTGTTTGCCCCGGAATAAGTAAGTCCTAATGCAGCAGCTCTTCCTCTGCAGGATTCTGCTGATCTCTGATTTAAGCGATAACGTACCTTACTGCCCTCCGCAGCATAATACTCTCTGAGTATTTTATCCTCTGCCTCTGTCCATAATCTGACATATTTAACATCATTCTGTACAGTTGCTGAAGAGGAAATGTTTTTGGATATTTCCATTTTTGATGCCTGGATCCTGCAGCTTTTTGCAGTTCTTCCGGATAATCTTTCACAGACCTGATCTCCTTCTGCGGGATAGTACTTTCTTAATATTTCGATTTCATCGGCTGTCCATCTTTTTTTCGTATTTGCCATGTCTTACACCTGTTTTATATATTATTTCAAACTGAAATATTCACTACTTCTTACTTTTCGTAACCTTCGCAAAAGAATTCCATATGTGAGTGCAATATCTACATAGAAATTCCTGAATGTACAACATATTCATACCCTGTCTCCGTAGTATAAGTTTTTTCCTGTCCCAGTGCCGGAATAACAGATTCAGGGCTGTGCAGACTTCCACTTTTAAATACGATCATCACTTCTGCTTTCTTTTCATTAACCGGAGTTATTTCTATATTATTGATTGTGTTTTCAATCATGGCCCTGGTGATATCTTTGGGTTTTACGCAGGAATATTCCTTTGCATAGTCTAATATCCTGTCCATCTGATCTGTCAATTCTGTTTTTGAAAGAGGTTTCATGCTTTTCAATTGTTCCAGATTCGCTTTTTTCTCTGCTATCTGCTGTGTAAAAACCTTGTTTCTGCTTAAAAATTCCGCATCAGAAATGTAGCCGCCCATATTGTAATCCAGCAGCTTATCTCTCTTCTGTTCCAGTACTGTTATTTCATGCTGTATGTTGTCAATTTTTTCTTCAGTTCCTTCTGTTTTGTTAATCTCTTTCTCATAAAGTTCCAGATACTTATGCAATATACTTTTATTGCTTTGAGCCAGATTGTTATAAACATCCGATATCATCTCCAGCAGGATTTCTTCTTTTACCGGTTTTGATCTGCAGGAAACTGCGCCCTGTTTTATGCGATGACTGCATACCCAGGTCTTTGCAGCTTTTCCGCGGACATTTCTGACTTTCAGCCAGTATGCAGCTTTATCTTCCGCACAATGTATAAGTCCGGTAAAAAGGTTGTCCTGCTTATAGGAAGTTTTTTTCAACTTGATATTTTTACTTCTTTCTTCCAGAATCCTGTTTGCATCTTCCCACAGTTTTTCATCCACAATTGCAGGGACATGGGTACCATCGTCTTTATACATCACCCATTCATCTTCAGGCAGGAATTTCTGTTTCTTAGTAAAGAGATCAACTATTTTTACTTTTCCACCAACATAGTAACCCTTATATTTAGGATTTCGGATAATATTGGCAATCACATGGCTGTCAATCTTTCCCCCTTTATAATTTCTGTATCCACATTCCCATAAAAATTGTTCCAGTGAATGGGTAGACCAGTTTCCCAGAGCATATTTTTCAAAAATAAGCTGTACCATTTTTGCCTCTTCGGGATTCAAAAACAATTTTCCGTTTCGCTTGTCCCATCCATATATATGTGAATTACCAAGAACCACACCGTTCTGTATGGATCTTGCATGACCGAAACGCACACGACTTGAAAGTTTTCTGCTTTCTTCCTGTGCAATACCGGACATAATTGACAGCCTGAGTTCCGAATCCTCATCTAATGTATTGATATTGTCATTCCTAAACCAGACAGCAGTTCCACAGTCCAGAAGCTCTCTTGTATATCGTATACTGTCTAATACGTTTCGGGCAAAACGGGTAATCTCTTTAGTTATGATAAGATCAATTTTCCCGGCTTTTGCATCCTGGAGCATTCTCTGGAATTCCTCTCTGTGGGTTACGGTAATACCGGAGATTCCTTCGTCTATATAACCATCCACAAGCGTCCAATTCTTTACGTCTGAAATCAATTGTTCAAAAAAAGTCCACTGATGCTCAATAGAGGTTTTCTGTTCCTCCTTATCCGTACTGACTCGGGCATAATACGCCACATTCAGTTTCAGATCAAATATATTTTTCTGCCGGGATTTCAGTTCCTCACGTGTTGCATAAATATCCATCTTATTCCTTTCCAATCAACTGATTCGCTGGCAATATTCATCTGAACTGTCCATCTGTTCTCCATTCTCCGCGACTACTGTATTGAATGTACTCAAGGTTATAATGTCTTTCTGGATACTGCTGTGCAGTTTTTCGGAAATCTGTCCATTATCAAGCATTTTGTCATTAATCATTGTCAGTACAACCTGTTCCAATGTCATAAGCATTCCTCCTGTTCTGTATGTTATAATGTGCAATTTGGCATAGAACTATCCAGCGGTAATATGATGAATTTTATAAAATAATTATAACTGATTCAAAAATAACTGTTTTTGAGGCGAAAAAAAAGCAGCTAACCTATTTTTCATAGACTAACTGCTTAAAGTACGTAAAAAACCAGAAAGATCTAACAGTTCAAAAGATTCTTTCCGGTTTTTTACACATATAAAGCGAGGGCATCGCTCAATCATCTAATTTGATGATTTTACGACACCCCCATCCCTTCAGATATATATCAGGAAGACAGTTCTATCTGCTTCATTTCTTCCAGAAAATCACGGATATAGGATACTGCCAAATCAAGGGCCTCCTGTCCAAGTTCTGCGGAAGAATCTTTCGGATCAAAAGGTCCAAACCAGCCGCTTGGAGCAATTTCTTTGGTATCTCTCACAAGACGGACGATACCTCCCTTGAAATTAACTGCCTGGATATAAGCTGCTTTCATATTCTCAGAAGGATCCTGTGCATTGATAGGCTTGCTAAGTTCCAGATGTACTGATTCCGGAGCAATTGCCATCATAGCTGAGGTCTCCAGAACATCACCATGGCCGCCATCAAATTTCTTGTCAAGTTGAGCCACCAGACTCCACCAGTCTACACTTGCACATACGCCCCCTTTGTGATATACCTCCAGAGCCGCCCGATCAATGGATGGAGTATTGCCGCCATGGCCATTCAGAACTACAAAACGTTTTGCGCCATGCTGCATCAAAGAGTCCATAATGCCATGCAGAACCATATACAGTCCCTCATAACCAATATTAATACTTCCCTCAAAGCTTAAGTGATAAGGACATACACCGTATGGAACAGTAGGTGCTACGATTACGTTATCTACATCCTCCACATGATCCGCCAGATAGGACGGTACCATAAAGTCCGTTCCCAACGCACCCTGTGTTCCGTGCTGCTCGGTGCTTCCCACCGGAATCACAATAATCGGATCCTTCTCAAAAGCCTCTTTTGCTTGTGCTGTAGTCATTTTTGCAAGATACATTTTAAATACGCCTCCTAACTTTTATACTGTAAAATGACGATCAATAGTCTCCTGCGGCGGAGTTTCTGTAAATTTACTTACTACAATCATTACAATAGAAGCAATGATCGTAGTTGGGAACAGTGCATGGAATCCCATAGCCAACGCCTTGACAGACGGATTCAGTGTAAAGAGCAACAGTGAAATAATACCTACTATAACCGATGCGATTGCTCCCTTCGCTGTTGCTTTCTTCCAGTAAATTCCAAACAGAATCGGCACTACAAAAATTGCCATTCCTGAGAATGCAAACAGGTTAATCTCAAAAATACTGCCTGGCTGGAATACACCAAAGCAAATTACAACGATACCGATAATTACAGTCACTACCTTAGACAGGCTCATAACAGCCTCATCTGTAGCATTCTTATTGATAATCTTCTGATAAATATCACGGGTAACAGCACCGGTGGTGGTGACCAGAATACCATCGATAGTGGACATACCTGCTGCCACGATACCTGCGATGAAAATAGAAGCCAGGAATGGATTCATTCCCCTCTGCAGAATCATTGGAATAATCTGATCTGCCTTCTCGATATTCTGAATAGAAGCGATACCATTTACACCGGCCCACTCAATCAGAGTCGCAGAGAAAAACATACCTGCAGTACCAAGAAGAATTGCTTTAAACATAGTCTTATGATCCTTCATGGCAAAGAATTTGGTAAACAGATGTGGCTGTCCCATGGTAAAGAAGGACCACAGTACAATGTTGGATATATAATAAGTCCAAGGCATATAACCATTGGCACCCGGGAAAGTCAAATAAGCCTCATTCATGCTCTGAAGTGTATGGTTAATATTGGAGAAACCTCCACCCATTACTATGGATACAATAAAAGTAACCACTGCAGTAGCAATCATCAGAGACCCCTGGATAACGTCTGTCATCATGGCACCTTTCATACCACCAGTCATACAGTAGAGAATGACAATGATACCCATTCCCACAACGCCTACCCATTCAGGCAGTCCGGTAAATACATGTACAATAACGCCTGCTCCGATAATCTGTGCACCCATCATCGGAACCAGGAAGAAGAGCATCATCACGCCCAAAACACCGCTCATATTCTTGGAGTGATAACGATCTGTCAAGTAATCAGCCATGGTCAGAAAACCATATTTATGACCAAGGGTAATCAGCTTGCGACCAATCAGAAGAGCCGGAAGAATCATACAGAACACAGCTCCAGGTACAGAAATAGCCATTCCTGCATAGCCTACACCGTAAATGGTTCCCGGTGTACCAAGAAATGTTCCCATGGAAAACTGGGTTGAGAAATATGCAATACCACTTACTACCACGCCAGCCTTTCCACTCAATACAAAGAAATCGCCAATATTATTCGTCTTACGTCCTGCGTACCAACCAATAAATGCCATAATTCCAAGATAAAGTACCAGAACTGTATAGAAAGGAATCGGTGCTGGCTGAATTACTGCTGCTCCATTCATTTATTTGTCCTCCTCATCATAAGTGTGATATTCTTTTCTCTTCATACACATGCGATAATAAACAATAATCAGCACAAATGTAATGGCAGTGTGAACAATCCATCCGAATATATAGAGTGGAACACCACCAAATGCGGGAATATACGTCTCGCTGTAGAAAAACGGGAACGGAATCATAATTAATACAAACATAATCAGAAAAATAATCAACCATGTCCGTTCGAAGTGTTTCTCAAAAAGTTTCTTCATAGCCTTTTTCCTCCTTTGCTTTCGAAAGAAAATCTATATACTATGATTTTCTTTCGATTTTTTGTTAAGTATATACTTTACTTTATATTTTCCATTATACATGCTATAATAAATTTGTAAAGTTTTTACTTATATTTTTATGAAAAAAATATAAAACATTGCATGCGCCATGCAAAGAAAGGACATCGTGTAATATCTATGGATATTTTAGAGCATCTTCAAAAACTTTATCCTGCCCTGACAAAAAAGCAGAAAACAATCGCAGATTATCTAATTGCTAATCCGGAGGAAATCAGCTACATTACACTGGCACAGCTAAGCCATCAGACCGGTACCTCCGAGCTGACTTTGCTTCGTTTTTGTCAAAAACTGGGGTACTCCAACTTTCTGGACTTAAAGGAGCAGTTTCGGGACTATACCCAAAAAATGATTAAGCAGGCCTCCTCTTCTTCCTTTTTTCTGCCAGAGCGTACCTCAGGCGAAGACACCGAGCGGGAACAAATGCTTCATGAAATCTGCAATACAGAGGCCGCAGTTTTCTCTGATTTTATTACCAACATCAATCTGGAATCTGTCATAAAGGCTTCTGATGAAATCCGGAAAAGCACCCGTATCTACATCTTTGCCCATGATATTTCTCTGGTTCCCGGCAAATTTTTACAGAGCCGTTTGGAAATTCTGTACTTGAATTCTGCGTTGATTGATTTATCGGATCTGGAAGTCACCCAGAAGATTATCCAACAGCTGACGGATGGTGACCTGGTAATCTTTTTCTCTTTCCCCCGCTATTATTTTCCGATTGGAAATATTGCTAAAAAAGCTGCTAAATCAGGTGTACCGATTCTGACCATCACAGACAGTGGTACTTCACCGGCAGCTGCGCACAGCACACTATTGCTTCTCTGTCCCACATCTACGAAGCTGTTTTATAACTCTATGACTGCACCTATGGCTATGCTCAATATTCTGGCATCCTGTCTTGTCATCGATAGTGTATCACCATCTGAACGGCAGATTTTTATCGACACTTTGCCATCCTGATTTTTAGCCCAAAAACAAAACCGGATATACAGGTTTCCAACAGAAAGCCATATATCCGGTTTCGTTTTTATTTTCTTTTTACTTCTCATAGGTGCCTTTTCGAATCACCTCTCCATGCTTCATAAAGATCTTTCCCCTGGCTACATAAGTATCCAGCGTCAGATCCTGATCAAACAGCAACAGATCCGCATCGGCCCCCTCTGCCACAGTTCCCTTGATTCCCAGTAAATCCAGCCCCTCTGCCACCTGACAGGTCATATAAGGCAGTGCTTCCTCCAGAGTCATTCCCAGAACCTGTACCATATATTTCAACTCTTTATAAAGTGCATCCACACCAGATACACCTATCTCCAGAAGGCTGCCGTCCTCAGCATAATTAGACCAGCTTCCGTGTCCGTCAGAGCTCATTGTGATATGCTCTGTGGGCAGTCCCCGCTTTTTAGCCTCCAGAACACATTCTCCCGGTGAAGTGTGCATACCGCAGGTCAGATCAATATAACCTCCCCGCTTCAGAAATTCGTAGCCCTCTTCCAGCAACTTTTCATTCCGGTTGACATGAGTGGGACGGAAAATCCGTACAGGAACAGAACTCACCTCCAATGCCCGGAATACCGGCGCAAGACCATCTTTGTCATCTCCCATGTGAAGCACCACAATGCCTGGCTTTCCACTGAGCATTCCCGCCACACGAGCTTTACTTGCAATCTGAACCAACTGATCACCAGTCACATTAGGTGCCCGGTGATCAGATATCGCCAGCTTCACACCCAAAATCTCATTCACGAATACGATGTCCCTGTCTGTTTCACCTGTGATAGTCGGGCTGGGATATCCGTAAGCACCTGTGAGCATATAAGCACTCACGCCCTCCTCACAGAGTACCCGGGTCTTCGCATAAAGATTGTCCACACTCCTGGTGATACCATCCGTACCCAGAAGTCCCACCACTGTTGTGATACCGTTCTCTACCAGTTCTGACATCTGTAATTCCGGTGTCCGCGTATGAAAGCTTCCCTCTCCACCGCCTCCGGTGATATGTACATGTTGATCTAAAAATCCGGGAGTAAGAATCTTGCCCTCTGCATCCAGCACCTCGCACTCCACAGGCAATTCTCTGATGGAATCCTGTATACATTCAATCTTTCCCCCGCAAATCAAAAGATCCTTTTTACCGAGATATTCCGGTGCGTAAATCTCTGCATTCTTTACCAATAACATAACTGTTCCCCTTTTTCCCGTAGCTGTTCATTACGCAGATACTCCAAACTATCATGAACAGTTACTTTTCTTTTTTCGTTTCTACTCAAAGTATATACGATGGAATCCGTTTTGTCTATGAAAGTTCTGAATAATTAGCTATATATTTCCACCATCAAGGTACATCCGATATGAATGTTTGTCCCATTGGCAGCTTTCCTGGAGAAGTAATTTCTAATCGGTTGTCATATACCGCCACCTGTATCGTACCATAATGAATTATCAAAAATAAAATCTAAGGTGGACAGATTGCTTTGTCTATTGTAATATATGCTGTATGGAATTTTACGAGGAGGATTTATCATGGAAGAAAAAATACTTAATTTTATTCTGGAATGTGCAGAAGTCCAGAAATTGGTTCCATTCTCACTTATCGAAGAAGAATTTAATCTTATTCTGGACGAAGCCTTAAAGTCGGTCATTACGGATGCTCTCTGGGATAATGATACTATTTCTGACGTAACTATAGGAACTGATGGTTTTACTGTCACATTTTTCGAGAATTGATCGTAAATATCAAACTAATCAACTGATGACACGAACACAGCCAGAAGCATAAACAAAGTATCTGATAAGCAGACATGATCTAATACCCCCTTATCAGATACTTTTTTATGTTCCATATCTTGCCTGCAATTTACGACCGTCTATAGCAATCCTCGTAAATAATGCATTTAAGACAGTTCAGCAGAGTGCGAAAGACAAGGAAGATATCTGCAGGCGTGCTGACGCACGGCAAAGATATCTGACGCAGGATTTCACACTCTGATGGACTGGATTAAGATGCATTATTTTAGAGGATTGCTATAGTCATATTTCTCAAGCCCCAGATTCTCAAAACAATATCTGGGCTTTCCAACACTCTTCCTGCCATATTCGATTGCCTCAGCCGGACAATAGCAGATGCAGGCCATACAATGCGTACAATGCTTTTCCCATACAGGTTTCTTATTTTTCATTGTCACATTGTTTAACGGACAGACTTTTACACATTTGCCGCATCCGGTACAGGTCTGATCTGCATAAAATGCCTTTGCTTTTACAAATGCCGCATAGAAGATATCATTCACCAGACCACTCTCAAAAGATGCACCGAAGCCACTTTTTGATGGAAGCTTCTCTCCATGTTTGATTGCCAACACAGCTTTAGCAATATCAGGACCTGCTGCCACAACAATCTTCTTTGCTTTCTCCACATCAGGAGCATTAAACATGGCAATGTAATTCTCCGGCATAATGATCTGTGCCGTCCCCATATGTTTTAATCCTTTTTTCTCACTCAGTTTCCGATTATATATATCTGCGTTTCCGATACCGCTTCCGCAGCTCATCACATACCAGACATTCTTCGCCCCGACAAATTCTGTCTGTCCGATCCAGTCAGAAACCACACGCGGGATCCTCCATGCATAAGTCGGTACCACCACTACCAGATTCTCTCCTGTCTTAACAGTTCCGGTATCACCCGATTTAATCTGTTCGTTCATACAGAGCAGTTTTTCCTGCAAGCTGCCGGCAATCCTCTCTGCTACATATTTACTGTTTCCCGTTCCTGAAAAATAAACAACCATGTCATTTCCTCCTCGCACCGTTTTATCCTGATAAAAAGATATCACATTCGTTCCGTTTTCTCAATATCCGCGGAAGCCCTACTCCAGTATCATTGATCTGTTTTCCATCAAACTCACCATATACAGAAAGTCAAAAAACACCACAGATTTCTCTACGGTGCAGCCCGGAAGTATAGCGATAACTTCATGACAAATCTTCATACCAATACGGAATTGTTCAAAAATCTTTTGGAGTCTTACTTGCTTAATTTATGACTGTATTATAAACTGACTTTCGTGATATTATCACACAATAACATAGTAAAAACTCTATTGGTTTTTCCAACAGGGTTCTATCGATTACTCATTTAAGAAGATTCATCTACTCTGAGCTGAAAGCTAATTATATTTCTTGCATAACTGTTTATTTTTATACATATAAGCATCTGCCTCATCCAATAACATCTGCATTGTACCCGACATATCATCGGAGGATAATGCCCATCCGCAGGCATAGTCGATTGGTATTTGATTTTCATAACTATTTAATCTGTTTTTTTCTCTGTACAATGATTTTAATATCACCTTAATTTCCGCCTCGCTTGTATGATAAATGACTGCTATAAACTCATCTCCGCCATATCTTCCAACAAAATCCTTTTCTGGAATAACACTGCGCAAAAGCTTTGCGAAATTCAATATTAACTGATCTCCTGCGGAATGTCCCATTGTATCATTTACAGTTTTTAGATTATTTA
>OLPS01001773.1_pt1 | contig 21675 bp, 16 predicted proteins | sample 1673071 | NCBI WGS metagenome assembly OLPS01 (sample SAMEA3136752, study PRJEB25190) | human gut metagenome | reverse complement strand
GGCAGCGAAGAGTTAATTTACACGAACCCCGGCAATCACGCAACCCGGCACCCCGCAAACACCGCCAAAACCATTGCAAAACAACACATCCACCGGCGTGTCGAAAACACCTCCGAACGGCCGTAAGACCGGTCCGGAACCCGAAGACAACGACCACACGAACCAAAAACAAACACCACACGGCGTGTCACCGCCGCATAAGGAACACATGAAGAATCCAACACCGCTTTACGAAGGCAGAAATAGACTTGGCCGCACTGGAGGTGACATACACAATGAAATACACGTCGAAATACAGCGAGGGCCGCCGACTGGGGGAAGTCGGCAGCCCTCGCTGTATTTCAGTTGTTATTCAGTTATTGATGTTGACCCACTAGAAGAAAGCGAAATCAGGCGGAGATTTCAGCCTTGGCCTTCTTGCGATCCATGTAGCGCTTGATAGCCAGAGCCTCAAGTGCAATCACCAGAACAGCGGTCACGCCCCAAGCCACGTACATGGCAGTCTTCCAGATCGGGGTATCGACCTTCGGCTCACCATCTGCATACTGCCAGCTGTTGGCGGCGGTGTACAGAATGTTGTGAGCAGCGGTACGCATGGCCTTCACGGAAGTTGCGGACTTGTCGGTAATGTGGTTGGTGATCTTGGTGGTGGCCAGCATGGAATCGTTGCCGTTACGGACCTCCTGATCACCATTCTGGTAGCCGTAGCCGCCGAAGTAATCGGTCAGAACGAAGCCCTTGAAGCCCCACTCGTCACGGAGCACGGTGTTCAGCAGGTTGTTGGAGGCACCGGCATAGGTATATAACCGATGTAGTTGAAGGAGCTCATCACGGCCTGTGCGCCGCCTTCCTTCACGCTCATCTCGAACGGCTTGAGGTAGATCTCGCGGATGGCCTGCTCGTCCGCCCAGGTGCACACCATGTTGGTACGGTTGGTTTCCTGATCGTTCAGAGCGAAGTGCTTCATGAAGGAATACACGCCCTTCTCCTTAGCGCCGGCGATCTCGTGGGAAGCCATAACACCAGAGAGCAGGGAGTCCTCGGAGAAGTACTCGAAGGTACGGCCGGAGAAAGCGCCACGGTGGATGTTCATAGCCGGAGCGTACCAACCAGCAACGTGCATGTCATGAGCCATGTCGCCGATCATCTCGCCGAACTGCTTGGCCAGATCCTTGTTCCAAGTGCAGGCGAATGCGGTGGAAGCCGGGAAGCCGATGGAGCCAACGCCGGTGAAGTTGTTGTTCAGCGAGGCCGGACCGTCAGCATCGGTGAGCTGGATCTTGCCAACGGAGGAGACAGCCGGGGTGCCGTAGCCACCGTTGGCGATGAGGTTGTCCATATCATCGAAGGTCAGCTGGTCAAGCAGCTTCTCCCAATCAGCATCGTCGTAATCCTTGCCGTACATGTCAGCCAAGCGGAGACCATTCTTGGCACCGGTGGTCGGCATTTCGTCGGAATCATCGTCATACTTGGTCGGATCATAGTTGCCGTTGTTGGTGAAAGCAGCCTTGACTTCGTCGCTCATGGAGAAGTTGGTCGGGGCTGCGGTGGCTTCAGCGTAGTTCGCGAAGTGATTGGCGCGGGACAGATAGGTCACATCGCCAGCGGCATAGTCGAACTGGTTGGTAGCCACGGTCTGATCATCGTTGTGGGTGTTCGACTCGGAGTCGTAGGTGATGGTGTCAGCAACGTTGATCCTCTTGGAATCGATCACATGGTGAGAATCGGACTGGATAGAGATGGCGTAATCACCCTTCTCCAGCACCCAAGCCTTGGCATCCTTGTTGTCATAGGAAGCCATATCGTCATCATCGAACTCGATCTTCACAGTCTCAGAGGCGCCCGGCTCAAGCTTCCCGGTCTTCTCGAAAGCGACGAGGTTCTTGGAGGCCTTCTCGATACCGCCATCGGTGTACGGCGGGTTGTAGTAGACCTCAACAACGTCCTTGCCGGCGGTGTCGCCAGTGTTGGTGACGGTCACATCAAACGTGACCTTGCCATCCTTGTGGAAAACGTCACCCATCTTCTGCTCAAAGCTGGTGTAAGACAAGCCGTAACCGAACGGATAGATGACCGTGTCATCGTAGTTGATCAGACCTTCATCGGCTGCAGTCTCATAGAACTTGTAGCCCACATAAATACCTTCGACATAGTTAACGAAGGACGGAAGCACGGTAGTTTCCTGACCGGTGAAGCCGGTGTACTTAGCAGCCAGATCGTCGACGTTATCGTAGATGAATGCACCATCGGCACCAACGGAAGACGAGCTGGCAGCAGCAGCGCCATCAGTGTTGTTGAACACTGGGGTCTTGGTCAGATCCTTAACGAACGCGTCGGAAGTCTTGCCGGACGGGTTGGTTTCGCCAGCGAGCACGTCACCGAGTACGGAGAAGCCGGTCTGGCCTGCAGGCGGGCACCACAACACGGACTTGATCTGCGGGTAGTTGCTCAGGAAGTCGAACTGGAAAGCATTTGCACCGTTATAGACGAGCGTGACCTTGTCGAAGTTCTTGGTGACCAAGTCAATCATGTCGCGCTCAGTCTTGCTCAGCTGCAGGAAGTGCTCACCATCCTGGAAGTCATCATAATCCTTGGAGTTGTTCTTGTAGGTAATGGTTTCGGCCTTCATGTTGGTCGGCAGATCAGCACCTTCGCCACCGACACGGGTGATCACCACAACAGCCTCATCGGAGAAGCTCTTGGCGTCAGAAATCAGCGAATCGGAATATTGGCCGGCCGGAACCTCAGGCAGGGTCCAATCCTGGGACCACATAGCAACAACCGGACGGTCCGCACGATAGTCGGTGTACAGCTTGCTCAGATCGGCGTTGGTTTCAAGACCAGCTTCCTTCATGCCATCAAGCAGGGAAACGGTGTCGTACTGGTCAGACATGGAGCCGGAGCCGGTGCCTCCATAGACCGGGTTGGTGGAGCCCCCAACCGAACACGTTGACCTTCTTGTTGCTCAGCGGCAGGTTGGAATCATCATTCTTCAGCATGGTGATAGCTTCCGACTGCACTTCCTTGGCCAGCTCATTAGCCTTGGAAACAGTAGCGTCAGACAGCATGTACTTCGTGAGGGTCGCGTTGTTGAGCAGCGTCGCCATCGGACCGGACAGCATCATGGAAGCCGCGACGACAATACCGACCAGCGCCACAAGCCAAGACTCGGAGTGGATGATCTTACGGGTCGCGACTTCCTTCACCGTCTTCTTATTGACGGCGAAAGTGACAATCAGCGCGAGCACAAATAGCACGCCAATCGCAATCAGGTACGGCGTCAACGAACCGATAACGTTCATGACGTCAGCCATGTTGATTTGCAGCATGGTCTGCCTCCTCCTTGATTCTCATAACCGAACGACATGCAGGCTCCGATTCCCTCATCGAAACCAGAAATCGCGTAACGCTGCCCCGCGTCGCATGATTTCCAGAAGTGAAGACACTTCTTCATGTCGATATCTCGATTTCACCAAAATCCGCGGAAAAGTGCGCTGATTTTTTCCCAGCCTGTCGTTTCGCGTGCATAATCTGCATACCACTTGCGCATGCAAAACTACCGTTCGTGCACATATAGTTCTGTTGCATGATTGCGTATGCAACAATATGCATTCCTCCGCAGATTGTTGCAAATCCTTGCTTGTTTTACTGAATATCGTTGCTCTATTGCGCAAATCTCAGTTCTTAATCGAACTTTGGATACACGATCGCGGTTTTTATGATGATTTCGGCACGCTGCGGCGAACTGTTCCAACGGCAACTCACGCAAGGCAAGTACCATGGATGCCATGAGCGACTTAAGCGCATTGAATCTGGAGGCGGGCAGCCTCGTTGGCGGATATACGTTGATTTCACGGCTTGGATCGGGGGCAATGGGATCGGTCTGGCGTGTGCGCGATGACGGCGGACACCAGTATGCGATGAAGATCTTGCGCGATTCCCTCGCCGAGGAAGATGCATCCGGCGAGCGTTCCCGCGATCAGCTGACCGCACGCGAGCGCCTGCGCAGGGAGGCGATGGCGCTGCAGAAAGTGCGTCACCCCGGCGTGTGCGGCATTGTGGACATGGAATTGGATGATGCGCTGGCTTTTATCGTAACCGAGCTGATCGATGGCAAGAATCTGCGTGAGGATGTGCGAGCCAACGGCCGGTATGTGGGCGACGATCTGGAACGGTTGGGACGCAAGCTGATCGAGGCGGTGAAGGCAGTGCATGCGGCCGGTATTGTGCACCGCGATATCAAACCGACGAATGTGATGGTGTCGAATACCGGACCGGTGTTGGTGGATTTCGGTATTGCCATGGGCGAGGGCGAAAGCCATGTGACGCGCACGGGTTTGGTTATGGGCACTCCGGGATTCATCGCACCGGAAATCATTGATGGCGCGGAATCCGATGAGATGAGTGACTGGTGGTCGGTAGCGAGCGTGCTGGCGTTTGCCGCTACCGGCGAACCGGTGTTCGGCACGAAGCCGATGATGGCCGTGTTGGAGCGTGCCGCTGCGGGAAGCGCGAATTTGGTCGGGCTTCCGGCGGGAACCATGGCCGCGTTCCGTTCAGCGTTGAATCCGGATCGTACGAAACGTTGCACGCCCGACGAATTGTTGCAGGCGATTGCGTTGGATGCGTTGAATCCGCAAGCTTGGGATGCTGCGGATACCGCTTCGGATTCGGGTTCCACTGCCGGCATATCGGAGGCGATGCCCCCTTTTGCTGAATCGCCTGACAATCCACGAGAGCTTTGGCGGGCGCTGGATCATATAACGGGCGAAGACGCCATCGGAACGCGCACATTGCCGCAATTCGTTGAGGCCACACAGACCATCGGCACAACCGGTATTGCTGACATAACCGATACTGTTATTGCCGATGCGTCCGATGCCGGTACCTCGGTCATGGATATCAACGCACATACCACGACGATTCCTCTTGGCACCGGCACGCGGGTGCTGCCTGTCATGCTGCCTGTCGATAGCGGAGATACCAGCGTGCTGCCACAAGATGCACCACAGGACGCACCGCAATCCACGCGGGTGATGCCGGTGCAGGATGCGTGGAATCCCACTCAAGAAGCCACACAAATCGATCCGGCCATCAAACCGGCGTTGCAACGCATTGCCAACCAACGACCACCGGCGGTAATACCGAATGCGTCGGTTGAAAAGGCGCAAAACGTGCATGCGCAAGACATACCAACGTCCACTATGCCAGTTATGCCGGCCACTCCGATTACGCCGGCATCCCCAGCGGCCCCGCTCAACCTGAATGCGCCGCAACCGCCGAATCCAGCCGACGTGCTTCGTGGCGAACTGTTGAGCCGAGGCACGCTCCTCTGCGCGCTTCTGGCCATTCCTGTGGCGCTGTTCGGCTTGTTCTCGCCTTGGCTGGCCTGGGCTGCGGGTGCACTACTGGCTTGGCTGCTCGCCACCATCGGATTCAATATGGAAGCGCAGCTGGAGCGTGAAGGCCGCCGTGGAGGCAACCGAAAAGCCTCCGACTGGTTTGCACGCGCGGCCACGCTGCCTTGGCATGTGCTCAAAGGGTTGGGCTATGCGGTGCTACGCGCATTGATCATGGCCGCGATCGCCACATTGGGATTGACGATCGCCACAGTCGCGCTGCAATTACCGTTCGCCATGGTGGATACCTCGATATTCGGATTCACGATTCCACTGCCGACTTGGATTGAAGGACCGGTTTCGCAAAGCGGTGTCGTCCAAGCCGGCTGTTGCGCCATCGGTTGGCTGATATGCGCTCTCACTCCGGGGGCTCTGACGCTGCGATTGGGAGCTGGAACGCTACGTGGCCGCCCGAAATCCAGCACTCCCGCGGAATCGTATGAAATGTAGCGAAAACCAAGAATCGGCAAACGTTCGCAATCCTCAGAAAAACGTCAGACAATCGCACGTAGTATGACAACGTAAGCTTTTACGAAATACTTCATTCAGCGATAGCACGCCCACACTACTATGGTGCGCAACAAACGATGAGACATCGAAAGGAATGTGGATGGCCCAGAACAGTAAGGATGCGCAGAAGCGCGCCAGCCGCGCCGAGCGTAGGGCCGCTGAGGCCGCGGCCATGAAGGCCCGCGCCGAACAAATGGAAAAGGAACGCAAGCAGCAGACCATCATCGGCGCCATCGTGGTGGCCGTGCTGGTGATCCTGGTGGCGATCGGCGCGTTCACCGTGTATCACAACATGCACAAGAATACCGAAACCCAGGCTTCCACCCAAACCGTGGAAGAGGCATATGACAAGCTGCAGAAGGTCAAAAACACGCCAAAGCTCGTCGACGACAAGGGCGGATTGCTGCTTTCGAAGAATGGTTACGGCAAGTCCGTCGACGGCGCTCCGACGGTCGCGATCTACATGGACTTCCTGTGCCCGGGTTGTGGCAATCTGCATCGTCAGCTTGATGCGGATCTGCAGAAGATGGTCGATGCGGGGCAGATCAATCTTGATTTGCATTTCATGGCGTTCATGGACAAATGGTCCACCGACGAATATTCAAGCCGTGCCGCGAATGCCGCAATCTACCTGGCCGAGCATGACAGCAATCCGACGCATCTGATCACGTTCATGGAAAAAATGTACGCCGAGGATTTCCAGCCTGAGGAAAGCTCGAACTACAAGTCAGTCAGCGATGATCAGATCAAGGAACAGATGATCGCCTCGGGAGTGTCTGAGGATGTTGCGGACAAGGCGTTCGACCGCGACTACCAGGATTGGCTTGACGCCATCGACACCTATACGCCGAAGCGTTCCGAACTGTGGAACACGTCCGGAACCTACAAAGACAGCATGACCACCCCAACGGTGACTATAAACGGCAAGTTCTGGAATATGAACCAGCTGAGCACCTCGCAGGAGACCATCGAGGAAGGCTTGCTGGAGGCCATCGGAATCAAGTCAGACGATATAGGAAAGGAAGGCGTAATGCCCTCCATCGGCTCCGACAAGGATCCGATCTCCAACACCACTGGCGAGTGATTAGCCCCACTCAATCCTGACAATCGAAAAATAATGCCCCCTACTCGCCAGCGTGCCAGCCAAAGCGCAGTTCTAAGTTGACGGCATCGGGCACGCTGGTTATGCTATTCAATCGTTGCCATTTTTATGCATTATGCTAGAAAGCGGCACAAGCCTCCTTAGCTCAGATGGCCAGAGCGGCCGCCTTGTAAGCGGCAGGTCGTCGGTTCGATCCCGACAGGAGGCTCGAAACCCGTTTCAACGGGCTTTGACCTCTTACCATGGGTAAGTGATCCAGAAGCCTTCCCCCAACTTATGGCTTCTGGCGACCGGACGAGGCTTCCCCCAACCTGCCTTGTCCGGACAGGGGGCAGGACATCCCCTTCTCTCCTGCCCCCTTTTTCTTTATTCCTTTTCCTCGAAAATGTGGCGGTATAGATAAAACCAGCGGATCCCATGCCATTCGTCCCGATCTGACCGTTACAATGACGGCGATGTAGACAGTCGCTGGAAAGAGGACGTATGACGAGAAGGTGGACCCCCCGGAGATTTGTGACGCTTCGGCGTGTTCGTGTGACGGCATGCGTGGTCTCATTGACGCTCGCCTCGACGCTCGCATTCGGCGTAAGCGCGCGCAAAACCGTAGCTCTGACCATCGATGGCGAAACCACCACCGTAACCACATACGCAATGAGCGTCGACCGTCTGCCGCAGGAACGCGGTGTGAAGGTCAAAACGCATGATCTTGTGGAATCCACCAGCCCCACCAGCATGCTGAGCAACCATGACGTGGTTACGGTACGAAGCGCCTACCAGACCACCATCACCATCAACGGGCAGGAAGTGCCCTTCTGGACAGTGGCGACCAGCGCCGAACAGCTAATCGGCTTTTTCGAACAAAACGAAGCAGACGCGGCAAAAGTCACCGTCAATATCGACAACGTGTACAACAAACTCACCGGCGGACTGATCATCAACCAAAACGGGCCGGTCACTGTCATCGCAGACGGACAAAGCTCCGAAGCGCCAAATGGTAAACTGCCGGCGGCCTCCATTCTTGACTCCAAAGGCATCACGCTGAACAAGGAGGATCGCGTCAGCGTCGAAAAAGACAACGGCGAAACGATCTTGCGCGTCCGCCGCGTGACGCACGGCGAGGAGACACGCACGAAAGCGGTGCCATTCGGCACGCAAACCATCATCGACCCCAGCCTGCAGCCTGGCGAAGTCGTAGTCAGGCAGGAAGGTGAGGAAGGTGAAATCCAGCAAACGTACGACGTTACGTATGTGGATGGCGAGAAGGAAAGCGAGACGCTGACCAACGAAACGACCACGAAAATCGCCCTTGACCGGATCATCGCAGTAGGACCGGCAGCATCTTCCGACGATTCGGGGTCAGATGGCGGATCCGACAATTCCGGAGATACTGGCAATTCCGACAATACCGGGAAAAACGATAATTCGGATAAGAACAGCAATTCCGATAATTCCGACAAGAAAAACGATTCGAACAACAATTCCGATAATACGGACAATTCGAGCGACAACAAGAAAGACGACAGCAAGAAGGACGATTCCGGATCAAAAACGGACCCGGATCCAGTACCAACTCCAGACCCGACGCCCACGCCAAATCCGACCCCTACGCCGAATCCGACACCGACGCCCACCCCGACACTGAAACCTTCCGATCCTTCAGCGGGATGCCGCCTCTACCACCCCTCCCCCGCGCAGGCACAGGTCTACGCGGCCGGAGCCGCGGCGCAATATGGCTGGACCGGACAAAACTGGACCGATCTGGTGAAACTGTGGACCCGCGAATCGAGCTGGCTGTGGTATGCGGAAAACGCATCTTCCGGAGCTTACGGCATCCCGCAATCGCTTCCAGGCAGCAAAATGGCGGCATTCGGCGCAAACTGGCGTGACGATGCGGCCGTACAGATCGACTGGGGCCTAAGCTACATCGCGCAATGCTACGGCAGCCCATCGAAAGCATGGGAACATTCCGAACAAGTTGGATGGTATTAAACAACGCCGATCGCAACAATACGCAAACGTAACAACACACACTTTTTCATACCAGTTGAACGGATAATGAGGTAATGACAGAAAACGCGAACGAAACCAACGAAACCGACGAAACTATGCAAGGCCGCCTGTTGGGGGCTGCTGACATTCGCCGTATCGCAGCCGAGGCCGGTATCAGCCCAACAAAAAAATTCGGGCAGAATTTCGTAATCGACCCGGGCACGGTTCGTCGTATCGTACGCGAGGCGGGTGTGACCGCCGACGATCATGTGCTGGAAGTCGGACCTGGATTGGGTTCGCTGACATTGGCGATTTTGGAAACTGGGGCGACGATGACCGCCGTGGAGATCGACCCGCCCGTTGCGGAACGACTGCCCGGCACCATCGCCGAATTCATGCCGGACGCGGTGGATCGTTTCCGCGTAGTCAACCGTGATGCACTGACCGTAACGCCGGAAAATCTGCCTGATTTCAATAATGACGATTCATTCACTCTCGTCGCAAATCTGCCATACAACGTGGCCACGCCGATTCTGCTGACGCTGCTGGAACGTTTCGACAATCTCGGAACTTTTCTGGTGATGGTGCAGAAGGAAGTCGCGGACCGACTGAGCGAAAAGCCCGGTTCAAAGATCTACGGCACTCCAAGCGTGAAGCTCGCATGGTACGGCACCGCGGAACGCGTGGGCATTATCGGGCGCAATGTGTTCTGGCCGGCGCCGAATGTGGATTCCGCGCTGGTGCTGTTCAAACGATACGAGGGCGGGCACACGCCTTCCGCCAACAATCCCGACGGTTCCGTGGTGGACCGCGAAACCGTGTTCCGTCTCATCGACGCCGCATTTGGGCAGCGACGCAAAACCCTGCATGCTGCGTTGAAGAAAGTCGTACCTTCCGAAGCGTTTGAGCGGGCAGGCATCGATCCGACGCGACGTGGCGAGACGCTTACCATCGACGAATTCGTGGCACTGGCACGCGCCATGGGCGAGGTGCCGGAAGCATGAGTGGCAACGGCAACGGCAACGCAATCAATGAAGTCAGTGTGGACTGCCCTGCGAAAACGAATCTGACCTTGCACGTGGGGGCACCACGCAGCGAATGGGGTGGCCGGCACGAGCTGGACACCATTTACTGCGCCGTCGGCGTATACGACACCGTCACCGCCAGCCGTAAAAAGCCCGGAACCGGTTTCTCCTTGAATCTTGATGGCGCATATCTTGGCGATCTGGCCTCATCCGGCAGCGACATGCGACGCAACCACGCAGTGCTCGCCCTGTTCGCCATGGCCGAAGCGAGCGGCCATGAACCGGACGTGGCGTTGAACATCAAAAAACGCATTCCCGTCGGCGCAGGCATGGCAGGGGGGTCCGCCGATGCGGCCGCCACGATTCTGGCGTTGAACACGCTATGGAATCTTGATTGGCCCATCGAACGGTTGCAACAGGTCGCCGCTACATTGGGCGCGGATATGCCGTTCTGCCTGACCGGAGGCTACGCGCGAGGCACAGGCTTCGGCGAGCAGATCGAACAGCTCAGCGAGCACAGCAACGACGTGCGCGAGTTGACGAAACAGGGCTTTGCGGGACGTCTGCTGGTCGGCGCGTATCAGGCGGAACTGCGCACGCCGGAAGTGTATGCCATGTTCGACCAAATCGGCGCCGGCGCAGGAGACAACAATCATCTGCAACAAGCGGCGATCTCACTGCACCCACGCAGCGGACAGGCAATCGACGAAGCGTTGCTGGCAGGCGCAAAGCAAGCGTTCGTCTCCGGATCCGGCCCTTCCGTAATCGCATTCGTACCAACCGACGATGCCGCACGCGCCGTGCAGTCGGCATGGCAGCAAAGCCGTTGCGTCGACCGTATCATCGCCTCCAAGGCGCCGGCCCATCCGATTGTGCATATCATCGCGTAACAGTAAGGTTGAAATCAACCGTTTTTTGGAGAAGGACTCGTACATGACTCAGGCTAACGACGAGCGCGCCGCGCGCAAACAGTACATTCGCAGCCGTCAGAAGGTGGTGTTCGCCATCATCGGCGCCATTTTGGCGGTCGCATTGGTAATTTCCTTGCTGTTCTTCTTCCATGTTGGAGGATTGGGCAAAGTCAAATCGGCTGCGGTACAACCGAATTACGGCCAGCAGGCTCCTTGTGCCGCTCAGGAACAGGACGGCAGCAAAGGCAAGTACGTGGAGAACCGCAACATCACCGTGCGCGTGCTCAACGGCACTGAATTCTCCGGCTTCGCACAAGCCGTCAGCAGCGCGCTGCAGAATCGCGAGTTCAACACCCAGGCCGCCGGCAACTACACCAGTTCCAAGGTGGAGCGCACGATGATTATCTTCGGCAAGAACGCCATTAATCAGGCGTACACGGTGAACAGCAACTTCACCGACGCGAAAATGGTGATGGACGATCGTGAGGATATGCTAATCGACGTTGTGGTCGGCGCGACCTTCGACAATCTGCAGAATCAGAAGCAAGTGCCGACCGCCGGTAAGAAGATCGAAAGCTTCGAAGGATGCGTTACCGTCGACAAGATGACCGACGTACAGAAGGCTCCCGAACACGACGCAGTTTGATTTGTGAGTCTGTGGATTTGCAGATTTGCAGACTGACCGCACGATTCTGTTTTTCATTCGAAAATGCGAATCGTGCGGTCAAAATATTGAAATCGTACGATCAGAAGGCAGATTATTCGGACTGCTGCTCCTCGTACCAGCGATTCAACTCGGCAACAGCGACATCACGCTCGACCGGGCCGTTATCGAGACGATATTCCAACATGTGCTTGTACGCCTTGCCAACCAGCGGCCCCGGTTCAATGCCGAGTAGCTGCATGATTTCGTCACCGTTCAGATCAGGGCGGATCGCGTCGAAATCCTCCTTCTCCTTCAGATCGCGCACGCGCTGTTCCATCTCGTCCATCGCCGACGAAAACACCATGGCCTTGCGCTTGTTCTGCGTGGTCGCATCGGCACGCGTAAGGCGGTTCAGACGCTCGTACAGCGGGCCTGCGTCCTTGACGTAACGACGGACCGCGGAATCCGTCCACGGCTCCTCCACGTAGCCGTGGAAGCGCAAGTGCAGATTGACCAGCTCGCTGACATCCTCGACCATATGATGGTCAAAATGCAGCGCCTTCAAACGCTTGCGGGTCATTTTCGCACCGACCGCATCATGATGATGGAAACTCACCTTGCCGCCCGCCTCGAAACGACGGGTTTTCGGCTTGCCGATGTCATGCATGAGCGCAGCCAAACGCAGCGTCAGATCCGGAGCTGGCACAGGGCCATCCGGGCCGGTTTCAAGAGCGACAGCACGATCAATGACGATCATGGTGTGCTCGAACACGTCCTTATGACGATGATGTTCGTCGATTTCGAGCTGCAATGCCGGAATTTCCGGGAAGACGATATCCGCAAGACCGGAATCAACCAACGCTTCGATACCTGCGCGCGGGCGATCGGACAGCAGCATTTTGACCAGTTCGTCGCGTACGCGCTCGGCGGAAACGATTTCAATGCGATCAACCATGTCAGTCAACGCTTCGGCGGTTTCCGGTTCGATGCGGAAGCCCAGTTGCGCTACGAAACGCACGGCACGCATCATGCGCAGCGGATCGTCGTCGAATGACTGGCGAGGATCGACCGGCGTACGCAACACGCCCTTGACCAAATCGTTCGCACCGCCGAACGGGTCGACGAATTCCAATTCGGGCACGCGCAACGCCATGGCGTTCACCGTGAAATCACGGCGGGAAAGATCGCCTTCCAGCGTGTCGCCATAATTGACTTCCGGCTTGCGCGAGTCGGGGTCATACGTGTCGGAACGGTAGGTCGTTACCTCAACCTGCACTTCCGTGCCATCCTCACGACGGCGCATCGCACCCAACGTGCCGAATTTGCGCCCCATATCCCAAAAGCCATCACGCCCGAAACGGCGCAAAATATGTTCAAACTGCTCAGGACGCGCCGATGTGCAAAAATCCAAATCATGCGATTTGCGATGCAACAGCAGGTCCCGAACGGGACCTCCCACCAACGCCAATTCATAGCCTTCTTCGGCGAACATACGCCCTAATTCAATGGCCTCTGGCCACACTTCGAAGTTCACGCCATCCCTTTCCGGCACCACAAGTTTTCTGCCCTACCAGCATACCGTTACCCCACCTGCACACAGAATTGAGTATGGTTGGAATCATGATTACGCCCGCAGACCTTGCACGCATGCTTGCCCATGCTGCGGACGACCATACCCAAAATCCGATGGCACCGGACAAACTGCTATACACATCGCAGTCCGTTTCCTTGCGGCAAGAGACCATCATCACGCCCAGCGCACCCACCCCAGCAATGATGCCGCAGCGGCGCGCCACAGACGGTCCGACCACATTCGCCTCGCTCGACGCGCAGGAACTGCCGGTGGTACGCGAATATTCGGCAGGCGGTCTCGTATTCGACGACAAGGGCCGTGTGGCGATCATCGCACGTCATTCACGCAGCGGGCATTTGGAATGGTGCCTGCCGAAAGGCCATATCGAAAAAGGTGAGACACCACAGCAAACCGCCGTTCGCGAAGTACATGAGGAAACCGGCATTTTGGGTGAAGTGGTCGATTCCATCGCCACCATCGACTACTGGTTCACGGGAACCAGCCAGCGCGTGCACAAGCTGGTGCATCATTTCGCATTGCGCCAGATCGGCGGCGAGCTGACGGTGGAAGGCGACCCGGATCATGAGGCGGAAGACGCGATTTGGGTGGATTTTGCTGATTTGGACGACGTTCTCAGCTACCCGAACGAACGAAAGATAGCATGGTTGTACGCAAGGAAACTCAACAGACAGGCGTGAAGGTGAATCAACCCGCACAACGGAACGTTCCGCACGGCATACGTGCTCTTTCGGCAATCCTCGCCATGGTCATGACCATGGCGTTGATGTTGTTATACGCGCCTATGCCACATGCCAAAGCCGAAGAAACGCCGGAAACACAATCGGGAGCCATGCTGTCGATCGACTCTTCCACAGCCGTGCTGACAGACACTTCCGGCTATCATCTGAGCGCAACGGTGACCAACACCACCGATCAGGAAATCCCATCGGGCACGCTGACCCTCGCCATGAACGCCTTCTACACGTTCGTGTCGCGCAACGATATCCAGGAATGGTCGGAAGGCATCGGGCAGATCCCAACGCCCGATATCGTGGGCCAAAGCGAGGTTCCCGCGCTTCAGCCGGGAGCTTCAGCAAACGTGCGCATCGACGCAGAATCAAGCCAAGAAGCACTGGCATCCATCCACTCCTGGGGTCCCAAGCCCGTCACGCTCAACTATGAGGCCGACGGCGTCCAGCAAGACGAAGCACACACTTTCGCAACACGGACCGGAGCCGGACTCAATACCCCCGACACGCCCGCGATGAATATCACCATCGTGCAGCCGCTCGAAGCGCAAGGATGGACCACCGACAACACCATGCTGGAACAACTCGTCAACAAAGGTGGCGTCACTTCCGCGGAACTTTCGAAAATCGCAGTACCCGGCAAAGAAGACGAGGCACGACTCAAGTCGCTGGAAGAGACGTTCACCAAGCATGACAAACTGCAGGTGGTGGCCGATCCGACCTATCTGAAGGCGATGTCGATGCCGACGCAAGTCGACGGCATCACGCAACCGTCCCTGTTCGACATCACCGCCTATTCCGCGCTGAACGACAGTAAAACCTATGATTCGTCAGGCGTCGGCACCTCGCAATGGAGTGCCGAACAGGCCTTGAAAAGCTATCAATCGGCGTTGGGTGACCCGAACGCGAGTATGACCACGTATGCATGGCAGGGCACTGGTAATTGGACGATCGAGGCGCTTACGAAAGCCAAACAGCAGGGGTACGACACCGTCATCGCCACGCATGATTTCGAAGCGGACGATGCGGCCACTGCGGAAACAGGCAAGGCCATAGTGTCCACCGACACGGGTGACGTCACCGTACTGACCGCGCAAAGCGTGCTTTCCAACCTTGCACAGGGCAAGGCGACCAGTTCCGACGCCGAAGCGGATGGCGAGGGAACAACGGCCGGACGTCTCGCACGATTCGTCGCGCAAAGCGCGTTCTACCAAATGGAACAGCCGTATGCGGAACGCAACCTGCTGGTCTGCCTGAACGACAATTCCGACCCAGCCGTCGTGGACGCGCTGATGACGGACGTCGAACAATCGCCATGGCTGAACATCACTGATCTGAACACATTAAGCAACGCCGACCCCACTTTGAGCGGCGACGATGCGGCCGCGATCGTGCCGCAATCCGACGGAATCAATGATGCGACGCGAGCCAATCTCAGGCAGACGCTCAGTACGCTGGCAACCTCAGCAAGCGACATCAAACGATTTAACGCGTCCATCCTCACCGACGACGCCAAGCAGGCCCCCGCAGGCCTCAAAACGTGGCGCAGACAGCTCGTCAACGCGCACGGCATCATGGCCTTGCACGCGCTAGGCGGCGAAAATCCAGCCGGAAGCACCATGGTGGAAGGAGCCGGGCAACTGGCGTCCCTGCTCATCAACGGCGTGGCCATCACACCGACGGAAAACGTCAACGTGGTCAGCGAAACCGCGCAAATGCCCGTTACCATCAGCAACAGCCACCCCTATCCGGTCACGGTAAAAGTCTCATCGTTGACCAACTCCATGCAGATCGTCACTTCGCGTTTCGACACCGTGGAAGTGCCCGCGCACGGCGAAGCCCAAGTGGCATTCACCATCCGCGTGGCCACCTCAGGCACCGCGGACGCCACACTCAGCCTGCAGGACAGGCAGGGCATCACATTCGGAGCGACACAAACCACCCACATCACCAGCGCATTGCAGATCAGCGACAAAAGCGGCTTCATCATCATCGGCATCGCCGTGCTGCTTGGAGCTTTGGGACTGTGGCGCCAATTCCACCGTAAGAAGGATCCCGACGAATGAGTTCTTCCGTTGGCCGTAATTCACTGATCATGGCCTCCGGCACCGCGGCCTCGCGCGTGACCGGGCAAATCCGCACCATTCTGCTCGCCTGGGCTTTAGGCACCACCGGCTATGCGGCAAACGCCTACCAGGCCGGATCCATGATTCCGCAGGTCATCTACACCCTGGTTTCCGGAGGTATCTTCAACGCCGTGCTCGTACCGCAGATCGTGCGCACGTTGAAGGCGAAAGACGCCGAAACCAGGCTCAACAAGCTCATCACGCTCGCCATCACCATGTTGTTGGCAGTGGCGATTCTGATGGCGCTGTGCACGCCGCTGCTCACCAGACTGTATGTGAACGGCAGCCCGGAAACCATGGCATTGGCAACCTCTTTCACCCTGTGGTGCATGCCCCAGATTTTTTTCTATGGCCTGTATACGGTGGTCGGCCAGATTCTTGCGGCCAAAGACCATTTCACCGCGTATGCGTGGAGTTCGGTGGGCGCGAACATCATCAGCTGCATCGGTTTCGGCACGTTCATCGCATTGTTCGGCCGTGCCACGGAACATCCGCTTGATTTTTGGACCGCCGACAAAATCGCTTTGACGGCCGGAACATGGACGTTGGGCGTGGCATTCCAAGCGTTGGTATTATTCATTCCGCTGACCAAAATCGGATTGAAATACCGTCCGCAATTCGGACTTCGCGGCATCGGCTTGCGTTCCATGGGTCCGGTCGCGGCTTGGAGTGTCGGCATTGTCGTAATCGACCAGCTTGCCAATATCGTAATCACGCGCACGTCCACCAACGCGCCGATGCTCGCGCAGCAGCAGTTCGGCATCAATCCGCTCGACGTGGCCGGCAATGCCTCATACCAGAACGCGTACACGATTTACATGCTGCCATATTCGCTGATTGCCGTTTCGCTTGCAACCGCGATTTTCCCGAAAATATCCCGTGCGGTCGCCGACCATAATATCGCCGAAGCGCGTGCCGATCTAAGTCAGGCACTGCGCAATATGGGCGTGATCATGTGCTATTTCTCGGTCGCTTTCGTAGTGATGCCCGTTCCGATCATTCTCGCGTTGCTGCCGTCTGTGAACGTCAGAGAGGCGATTCTTATGGCGGGACCGTTAGTCACGCTTGGCGTGGGACTCCCGTTCGCCAGCGCGTATCTGATTATCCAGCGCACGTTCTACGCATTCGAAGACGGCAAATCGCCGTTCATTTTCATGCTGTTTGCCATGGGCATTCAAGCGGTAGGCGTGATCATCGGCGCGAGACTACTCCCCCCTACCGAATGGACGACAATGATCGGCATGCTAGGAGCCATAAGCTACATACTGCCGATCCCCATCCTGTATGCCATGCTGCGCAAACGATTCGAAAACAATATCGACGGTCCGCACATAGCCATCTCGTATCTGAAATCGATTGGCGCGGCAGCAGCTACCATGCTCATCGGCATGACGGTACGTGACAGCATCTACCAGCTTGTCGGCGCCCAAATCGGAGCGGTGGACGGTCATATGAACTGGATTCAGGCAGTGGCGTGCGCCTCGCTGTTGGCCATAGTGACCTTCATCGTTTACGTGGGCACGTTGTGGCTGCTGCGTTCCGAGGAATTCAACGAGACGATCGCGCTGATTTCCTCACGTATTCCCGGACTTCGCAAGCCGACCAGCCCCAACGATAGACTGGAACAGGGCGACGCCGAAAACGGCGAGTGACCATAGGCAGAACAAACGTTTACAAAAAGTTGAAGGAACCCATGAAACCTCAGCTGGGAGATACCATCAGCAATCGCTACGTGCTCGTTTCGCCATTGCGCGAAGAAACCGGACTGCAGGTCTGGAAGGCCAGCGACCATGTGCTCGCACGGGATTGCCAGCTGTTTATCGTCAGCAACAGCAAGGCATTGCAGGAAGTCAACGCAACCGCTTCCATGCTGGCAATTTCGCATGATTCCCACTTCACGAAAGTGCTGCAGCTCCAGCATGTCGGCCTGGTCGCGCTGGTGGTGACGCAGCTTGACGAAGGCATGACCCTCAGCGAATATCTTGCGCTGAATGCCAACCAGCCGTTGAGCTATACAGCCATGCGCTCCATCATTGGCGAAGTCATCGAAGCATTGCATGCACTGCAAAAAGACAATCTCACGCATTTCTCCATCAGCACCGACACGGTGCGACTGACCCGTTCCGGCATTCAGATCGCAGACGCTCCGGTAAGCATCATGCTTGCCGACACTTCCTGCGCTCAAGCTTTGGAAAATCGGGAACAGCTTGCGATTCGGCAGATTGCGGCATTGCTGTATGCGATGTTGACCCGACGCTCGTCCACATTGTCGACTGATTTCCGTCTGGAAGCGCTTGCGCCGACCACGCCGATGGAATTCCGTGTGATCTGCAAGCGCGGTCTTGAACTTGCGGAGGATGACGGCTTCCCCACCGTTCCAATGGCGACCATTGCGGAATTGGAGGCGCTGCTTGGCGAATACCAGCCGCTATCATCGTTGGGGGGCATGGATGTCACGTTGCCTTCCATGGATTCGGAATGCTCGATCGCCAATGTTCCGTTGCTGCAGATTCTTGAGAAGGATGCGCTCCCACTGCCGGATACGCTGGCGGCGGCTGGAAGCATTCCGGAAATGACGTTCACGGCCCCCGAACCGCATAACGATTTTTCCGATGGCAAGGAGGCTTTGGCGAAAAGCGTCGCGGCCACCAGTGGAGCGGTGAAATCGTTGTGGAGCAGCGGCCGTGAGCTGTTGAGCGAAGAAGACATCGATGGCGTGACCGACACCAGCGATTCCCCCTTCTCTTTCCCCATCAGGGTTTCCGTACCGGCCGATGGCATGTCATCCGACGATTCCCAGTTGGAAAAAACCGGCCGCATTCCAGTGATCGGCGCGGATGGTCAGGTCATTCAGCCCGGCGAGGAATCCGCTCGCGCGTTGAAAGCAGAGCAGGAGGCGATCGACGCCGCGTATGCAGCCGGTCGAGCCGCGGTTCCGCCGAGCTTCACGCCGAAGAATCCTTCTCCCGCTTCGGCGAATACTGACGTTGCCGACGCGAAACTGTTCGGCAAGCTGAAAACGAAGGTCGTTGCGATTATCGTTGCGGTCATCGTGGTTGCGGTTGCGCTTGGTTTTGCAGTTCATGGTTTGATGCAGCCCTCAGATTCGGTTACGACTGATTCAAAAGGACCATGGCCGGAAATGAATCTTGACGAAGTGCCGTTCGGCGAGGGAGATCAATCGGATGCGAATTCCGCAGATTCCTCCAATGCCGATACGTCCTCCAATGCCGATTCGTCCGGCAATGCCGATTCGTCCAATTCCAAGGATTCTTCCGATACTTCCGCCAATGCGCCGGCATCCGGCGATTCGACGGCATCCAAGAAACTCAAGAAAACTGAAGACAAGGTCGTGACCGCCGACAAGCAGTCGAAAAAAGTGCCGGATCCGAAGCAGCCGGAAAACACGACCGCATACGAAATCGACAATCGTAAGTTCCTGTCGAATCCTGACGGACAGCAGGGCTACGGATATTACGTGCACCTGAGCCAGCCGCAGAAGGCGTATCGCATGGTCATCAAGATTCGTTCTTCGGGCGGCCAGGGATACATTCGTGTGAACGCGACGGACAGCCCATCCCAGGGCAAGCAGGTGGCGCAGTTCGAATTCGACGATTCCGGCACTACCGAAGTGAAGTTCGACAAGTCCGTGGAAACGCAGGACATCATGCTATGGGTGCCGCTTGATAGTCTGCCGGGCAACCAGCTGTATATCGAAAGCATTCAAGTGTTCTGATCATTGTCACCGTCTTTCTAACATTTTCCAGAGAAGACGCGCATGGAGGGCACGTGTAATACGCACGTGCCCTCCTTTGTATCCACCACTCGATTGTCTGTCTGCCGAAATCGTGCGGCTAAACCAGCAAGCCATGCAGCCAATCGCATAATCCATCTGCACAAGTCGTATTTCCTGTCTATACAACCCCCGAATTGGTGGTCAAATCCGACTTGTACAGACATAAAACCGGGGTTATACAAACACAGAACGCAAGTTGTACAGACAATCCGCTGCGCAGACCACTTACTCGGACCAGTGCTCGAAGAGGGTGAGGAGCTTTTCGACGTTGGCGTCGCTCCAGCTGTTGATTCGAGGGCCATCGTACGCGCTGTTATACGGTTGATCGAACACGACCACATGCTGCCCCGCCTCGCGCAGGGTTTCGATGTTCGCCGGCGAATCGTCAATATGAATCGTGGCCTGCATGCTGTCTTTCAGCCCGGTAAAGCACAGGCTCATGTATGGAATATGGTTGCTGTCCAACCATTGCGCGGTGTCGGAAACAACCATCTGATGCTGGCCGGACACGAACAGCCGGTGCGTGACGATGCGAATGTACACGTGCTCGCCCGCCAATCGTTGCAACGCCTGCGCGACTCCCGGAAGCGGCTGCATCGTTGCATACAGATGCTCACGTTCCGCGGCTTTATGCGTTTCGATGTAATCATCGAGCGTATCGAACGGCCATCCATCCTCGCGAATGAGATTGTAATGCGCGGTCTGCAACGCACGTTCCGGCACGTCAATGCCCTGCCGCTGCAGGTAATCGCGGATCGCACCCTTGTAATCCGCGCAGACGCCGTCCAAATCGAGATTGAGCACGCGATATCCCTGCACGCCCACGCGCTGGCTCTCGTATTGTTCAGGAATAGTCGCCATATATCACGTTCCTTTCTTACGCCCGACGCCAATCAGCCCGTCGAACAGCCACACTAATCAGCTCGCTATCAATCAATGTAACCTGACATTCGCCGACAACAAGCGCAAATACTCCCGCAAGTAAGGAAGATCGAAAAGATAGAAAATGTCTAGAAAAAATGATGACCTTGCAAAAAGTCTTACAGGAGAACGTTTTTTGAGACTTTCATAGAAAAGATCGAAATCTGAAGATCGCGCCGCTTCTTTTTGCGACGGCAACACCACCCTGCAATCGACGATCGACTTTTCATCACAGCATCATTACGTTTATTTCAAGATTAGCCGATGAAAATACAAAAGAATCGACGATCATTGCATGACATCGACGGTTGCGTCTGCCTATAATGAAGGCACAACAGAACAAAGAGACATGATGCGGCAGGAGCCGGAGAGAAAACCGGAGCCGCACCCCACACGCGGGGAAACGGCAACGCCACCCGCGCTGAAATAACGGAAAAACAAACAAGACTTACGGCAGCGGCCAGAGGAAAGAACAGAAAACAAGAACGCCGCCAAGCCAAACGAAAGGAAATACCATGAAGAACAACACTTTCAACCAGATTATCAACGCCAACCTCGCTTCCATCGATCCGGGCTTCGGCCAGTTCGCACTCGCCAAGGCCAGCGCCGATCTGTTCAAGAAGATCATCACTAAGTGATCCAAGGCCTGCGCAGGCAGGCGTCACGTTTATACAACCAAAGGGCTTGCGTTCCACATGGAGCGCAAGCCCTTTTTCTCATATTCCACTCAAGCGCTGCCAGGAATCCAGCCACCACCAGCAACTGCACACACAGCCCCACACGCAATCACACACAACAGCTCATGTTTCACGTGAAACTTTGTAGATGATCCGGCTTGGAAAGTACTCGATAATACGCCATAGGAAAAAAGAAGGCTCTGTTAGACCAAGGTTGACCTAAGAGGATATATGACAAAAACCCGCTTGTT
>OLPS01001767.1_pt1 | contig 21705 bp, 18 predicted proteins | sample 1673071 | NCBI WGS metagenome assembly OLPS01 (sample SAMEA3136752, study PRJEB25190) | human gut metagenome | reverse complement strand
GCTTTTAAGTCATCAAGTTCTTTGAAATCTTTTGTCACATTGGTTGTTATGTCCGGAGTTGTATTAAGTAATTTTAAGATGTCTTCACATCTCCTCATCTCTTCATCGTATTTTAATACGCTTTCCTTTTTAACTTTGCAGTCATTATAGGATTGCTTAACCATATCTACAATTTGAGTTTTATCTGTAGCTATAGTAAGTCCGATGGTAGAATCGGTCATCATTGTTTTATCTTCAGATACTGACAGTTTCTTCTGCTTCATGGCTACATACCAGTCCCACTTATTGTGTTTCTCTGATTTTAAATTTATGCCCATTTGATTGGCAATGGACGTTGTCTCTTCAACTGTCCAATGAGGGCCTTTTGATCCATCCTCATTTTCCATGCCTTCTACTGCGTATTTAGCATGTTCCTCATCAAAGTGAGGGCCATTTATAGCTTCATATACATTAGCACAGAGTTCTGATTTAAGTATTCTGAAGCCCTTTTCCAACAGATTATCTTCATGTTTATCCATAGCTTTACCCAATTTAGTTAAAGCTTCTGTTGGGGAAGGATGGCGTTTAATTTGATCTAATATTCTACTTAAATGCATAGTTTCAATTTATTTATTGATTAATATTAAATTGAAATATTTTGCAAATTACTTTGTAATTTTGATAACCCGAGTATCTAATACTCTTATTAAATCGTTAGAATTGATAATTTTGTAAGATTCGACTTTATCTTTTTTAAAGTCAAAATGTATTAACCGTTGAAACCAGTTTTTATATTTCTTTCTATATACTTTTTCTTCGGTTATAAATAAATCTTGATGATTATATATCTCTGGAATACAGGTTATAACTGAATCCATTCTATTTATTTTGATTGTAGTCAATGGATTTGACTGAAGTTCTACATTGAAGTTTCTATCTATAGGTATTGTCTTTACTATAGTGTCTGTCAATACTGTGGACATACTCATTACTTCTTTTAACTTCTTATTCTTTATCTTAAGTTGATCTTGTGTTTTTGATAACTCTTGTATTAAACTATCTTTAGACTGTTTGAAATCTTCTATACTAAGTTTTAATACTCTATTTTCATTTTGTTTATTACTTAGGATTGATTGATAAGATTCAATATTATTACGAGCATCTCCCAATTCTTCATCTAACTCATTTACTTTATTCCTTAAGACATGATTGGATATTCCTAAGTAAGTCATAATAGCTACTATCAATACTCTAAGATAATTCATATTACTTAATCTTTTTAACTAATTTCTTAATCTTTGGTAAATCTTCTTTGTCAATTGTGATATCTAAGTACTTCTCGCCTTTTCTTTTAATGAACTTGCTGAATATTTTCCAAGGTCCAGTAGGATCTAATGTTTGTAGATTCTCTACCATTGACCATAGTTCTACACCAGCAACAAGACCAGCAAAACCCTCAACTAAGTGCGCATCGATGGATGTCAATATATATTCATCTACTAGATGACCACAGCTCATCATTAATGAACTAAAGCAAAGCTTTTTAACAGTTGACCAAAACTTTCTAGATTGAATCCTTTCACCATTACTTAATGACACTCTAATACCTAATATCATATCAATGATTATTAGTATTCCTACTGCAACTATTGGTAACCAAATAGGTAAAAAGAATGTGCTTACAGCACTAGATAAAGCAGTACTAATGCAAGTAAAAAATTTAATCGGACCATCATTTATTAGTTCTTTAAAATAATTCACTGTTGATACACTTGAGGCTTTTATTATAATATCATTTATATATCTAAACATGATTGAAGATTCGTAAAACTTTGAAAAACAAAACGCTAGACAATCTAAAAGAATGCTAGCGTTCTGAAAATTATATGATACTTAGAGCTTGATATATAAAGTAAACGATTGTATCTAACAAAGGTTCCTCTTTGTAAGAGGACTATTACATACCTAATAGCGGTTATTGAACCACTGTTACTTGAGATAAATCAATAGGATAAAAAGATCTTACTGTTGCGGTATCGCTTGTAAGTGAAAAATCTTCACCAGACAAATTTGGAGTGGATGGGTATGCTAGAAATATCCAAACAGCTTCTGTATCATAAAGAGTAGAAGACCAATAATACGAATCGATTGGATCTCCATCTATCAAAGCTAAGTATTCATTAACTTCATCTATGTGTTGATACAATTCCTGCCATTCTCCTAAAGAGCCTACATAACCATTAGTATGGCCATTAGGCCATTCAACCCAAGCTGCAAATATCGCCTCATATATTCTATCCCAATCATTGCCTGTAATTGTATTTGAGTTAGAATAACCGTTAAAATCTTTTAAAGCAACTTCTCTATCTTTTGTAGTAACTACACTGGGAAATTCATCAATCAAATGTCCATCAGTGGTAAAAGGATATAATCTACCATCTTCTATAATTTGAATACAAAAAGCACAATTATCAGTTATTACAGCTACACCCATTGCTTTAGAATTATTTTCAATATCCCATTTATCCTTTTTAAAGAGTTTGTTATCTATATCAAGGATATATACTCCTTTCGGTCCCGTTGGATACACTTTAGTACTACCCAAATACATAGCTTTTACCGGAGTAGTACCAACATATGCATTTTTAATATCTTTATTAGTCATAGTTAACCTGTTATTATATAAAGTGTATTAGAATCCTTAACGGTAAGTTTATCATATGCGGTTTGAGTCAATTTTATTATATTGGTTACAGTGTTGCTGGTTACAGGGGTGCCTACGGAATTTATGTATGTAAGTTTATAACTGTTTGAAGAATCTTTTATAATGAGAGCGACTTGACCAACCTTTTTTGAACTCACAATAGAGTAATAATAGTCATAAAAAGTAATATTGGATACTATGTTTATATTATTGCTTGCATCATAATTTAAAAACGCTCCAAAAATAGGTTCGTTTGTGCCAGATGATCCAAATTTACCTGGTTCTGCTTTATCGTAATTTATAAAATAGATGTAATCGTTATTTGGAGTTATCTTACCATCAAAAGCAGATACAATTGCATTATACTCTTGTGCTGTAACTGTAGTTTTGTTCTTATCCTCAAACTTAATAGCATTAATAGCATCAAGAATATTGTTCTGCGTTTCTTGTGGTAATACTACGCTACTAGTTGGTATTGCTTTGTATTGACCGTTGTCGGAGAGGTATTTTGTACCGGAGCCAGTATTTTGTAAACTTTGTCGATTAGATACCGAAGTATAGGTCTTGTTACTCTTATTAATAATTACGGTTGTTACCATTAATCCTATAGAGTGATCACCGGAGTCTACTGTTAAAAAATTTGTTATAATACTATATGTTTCAGTAGAATTACTAATTGTTATCGGGCTAAATCCATCAGGATCCGTTTCAATTCTTGCTGTTGTTATTCCTTTATTTACTGCATCAACTATCTTTTGATAGTTTTCATCTGATAATGTACCACTTTCACTTGGAAATAAAGTTGTTAAGTCAAGATACTGATTGCTAGCTATAATCTCTGACCATTGTTTATCTTTCCTACCATATGTCTTACCATCTGAAGGCGCATCAGGAAATTCTTCTACACCGTAATTGGGTAGTTTTACCCACTCTCCATCTTTCTTTACTTTTATTGTACCCATATTATACTAAAGTTACATAGTTATTTATTAAACTTGATAAATCATGTGAAAGTGGTATTTCACTATTCCTAATACATAAATACACTTTACTATTTTGTGTATAATATTTATCCTTAAACAATTCCATAGGTGGTGTATAAGGTATCGGATCTTCTAATGTACCAGCATGATCTTTATCAACCACTTTATACAAAGATGCTGTATCTACTCCAGGAATCCAATTTTCTTGTAACGTATGATCCTGTATTACTTCATACAATATATCTGAATTATCTGTTACTACTCTAAATCTAAAACCCTTAGTAACAGAAGTACCATAAGAGGCATCTCCTTTCCCCCATACAGGGTAAAGTGTTTTCATTTCTAAAGCTTTATCCGCAGTAAGTACTGAAGTGTTAATTATAGTTTTAATAAAGTTAATAGCTTGTGCTTGTTCATTGTCAAATTGTCCTGTATTGACTACTGTCTTTATTTCATCATAAGAAGGATAATGATCAAATACGTGTTCATTATATTTATAATGAACAATATTCTCTTCAGTCTTTTTATCACTATCTATTTGAACATCCCATCTTACTGCCCATTCATTTAAACCTAAGTATTCAACAGAAATAGGGATGCTATTACTATGTGCAATTCTTGTCATAACCTAATAATAAAATTTTAAGTTCTTTTATACTATTTGTTCCTGTGAATTTCTTCCACAAATTAAAGCAATTACCATATCTACACCATCCCCAGTAAGAAGATAGAGACCTGAATTTCTTATTAAAATTAATGTATTTAGTTTTCCTATAGAACTTCTTTTTCATATCCTTTCTTAATTTCATATGACTATGTCTAAAAACATAGCCTAAGAAATCAATTCCTCTATCATCTACAGGATATATTTGCCAATCATGTTTCACTTCTAATTCAAGATGTGAGATCATGTATTCTTGTATCTTTTGTAATGCTTGATGTAATTCTTCTTTATTGGAAGAAAGTAGAACCATATCATCACAATATCTGAAGTAATGTTTAATCTTTAACTCCTGCTTTACCCATCTATCAAACCATGTTAAATAAAGATTAGCAGCAAATTGTGATATATAATTACCAATAGGTAATCCTTTATCTGTAGAATAAATTATCTCAGATATTAAATTTAGAAACCTTTTATCTTTGAATATTCTATTAAATAGATCCATCATAATCTTTTGATCTACAGAAGGAAAGAACTTCTTTACATCTAGTTTCAAACAATATTTAGTATTTTTTGGATCTGTTTTTAATGCATGTTTCAATCTTTTTACTGCTAAGTGAATACCTCTACCTTTGATACAACTATAAGTATCTGAAGTAAATCGCTTAACTAAATAAGGTTCTATGACATTCATTATAGCGTGATGAGCTATACGGTCTGGAAAATAAGGTAACCTATATATTTCTCTTTCTTTATGACCTCTATCAGCAATAATAGTATAGATATCATATTCAGAAGTTTTATACGTACCTTCGATAAACATTCTTTGTAGTTTCAATAAATTCTCATGCGAGGGTTTATCAAATTTAGCAATACCATAACGTTTGCTTTTATTAAGTCTTGCTTTTTTATCTGCTAGAACAAGATTGTTAAAATCGATAATTCTATTGAAAATATTACCAATGCGTTTCATTAGCTATTTTGGTGTTAGGACCCGTTCGTCCGATACTACTAGGGTCCCTTCAAAGCACCTGTTATTTTTCACCAAGGGGTGAGGCTGATCTAATTTATACAATAAAAACTTCCAAAATTTCACTGTGAACTGATATTCGAATTCGAATTCGATGAATCATTATTAGCATTCGAATAGAAGACTCTGCAATTAGACTCATTGTCTGAATTACCTGACTTACTTTTTAATACATCTACATCTAATCAAACCATTCTTTTAGATCCCGCCTTTGTTAATACTCTAGTTTATTATAGGTTTATCCATTAAACCCAGGCTCTAACGCCAAAAATTCTTCTTTTGTTTTAACTACGATATTTCCATAAAAGCCCAACCGCGAACCGAAATACGAACCCGAATACGATGAACCAAAAGCATACGAAGAGAAGACCCCGCAATAAGACCCAAAGCCCGAATAACCCGACCGCAGCAGAACCCCAGAAACCGCATTTTGATAGTAATAATCTGCATAATATGTAGTGTCTGATCCACCGGAAATGTAAACAGGCATAATGTCCGCATAATCCCCGTGAGCAACACCTACAATCCAACCATTAGAAGAGGCAGCAGTATTGCTGCTAGAAGAGGCAACAATTTGTCTTACATTTGTATATCCTGCAGATGTTAAACCGGAAAGGTCAGTATTTACCTTAAGACCTCCATCGTACACTATCCATTGTCTATTAATAATATTAATACCTTGTACGAATTCGTATTTACCATAATAACAATCTTCAAGACCTAAGAAATTACTACTTTTACTAGACTTTCCATCCCTGTTACCTAATGACACTGTGGCACCTGTCGAACTATTCCAAGAACGTGTACCACCAGAACAAGGTATGCTACTATTATCTGTACTTATATTCGTATTACCATATTTAGCACAGAATAAATTAGCAATAGTTTTATGGGCTCTATAATCAATCAATCCCCAATTTGAACCATTGGTTTGTGCTTGATTGAAAAAGGTTTCTATAGTTTGACTTCCAGTACTAGTCGCATTGGGTCTGCTAGTTAATTTACCATCAGTATTATATGCTTCAAATACACCAATCAAACATTCTCTTTCTTCTTTATAAGAATCGGTAATCTTTCTATCAGATATATACAATTTGAATTTACCAGTACTCACTAATTCTGTACGATAATAATATTTAGGGAAATGAACCATGTAATATACATAATGATAAGCACCAGTACGGTTAACAGTAGAACCATCTTCCCATTTATTACTATCCGTAGAATTTAAATAGGCAATAGCAGCAGAACCATCATCCTGAGGTAACGCTAAACATCTTTTAAATTTACTAGTAAGGTTAGTAATGATATCTAAATTACCACCTCTTTCTAGTGTAGTGGTACTTGTGGTTTCGTCAAATTGGACCCACATAGCGTGTGTTTCTTCATTGATCTGTTCCCAATCAAGAGTGACCTCTTTCACATCATCCAAACTACTTATTTGAATAGTTTGAATCTCTGGGGTGATGTATCCTGCTACGGATCTAGGTTCAATAGTCCAAGTTTCAGTAGTTGGTAATACAAATGTACTTTCATCAGTATCCCTTGTAACCAAAGTATAGGAACTTTCCTTTGGTACAGTATTAGAATACACATATACGTCTGCTAAACCGCTAATATCTTTTGCTAATTTTATTTTCAATTTAGCTCCTCGATACATTAATGTTTTTTCTTCAGCTACTCCATTTGCTGTAGAAGTTATAGAATCTGGTGTGACCCATTTCCTAAAATTAGGAGAACTAAAAACAGATACTTCAGTACCCTCAATAGTATATTGAGCACCAGTTGGAATTTTTACAGTATAGGTACGATTACCAGAAAGTGTTTTAGTTACATAACCTGATAACTTTACATCAACCTTATTAGAAAGTAATTCAGGATGATTGCTAGTAACATTAATTGTTACAATTGTGGTATTATAAGTTAATGTTATAATCCTAATATTACCTGCTTCTGCAATAAATGTTTGAGATTGTGGTTTAGCATAATCAGTTACATCACTACAAGTAATAGTATATGTAGTATTTACTGGAATTGTGACAGTAAGTTCAGTTCCTTTCCATGTAAGTACTTTAGAAGTTTCACCATAAGCTATAGTAATAGTAACACCATTAATGTTAGAATCTGATAACTGATTACTTGCAACGGTTATTTTAACAGTTTCATCTTTAGGTGCTGCTTCTACTTCTACCCATGTTCCATTCTGTCTAGCATACTGTTTACCATCTTTAGGTGCTTCTGTAACTACTAATTCATCAAAAGTATTGTCTGATAAGTCAACCCATATTTCTTGTTCACCATCAGGCTGTGTACCTTCACTTACATATACTTCATCGGATATATCTGTTTTTAAAGCATACTCGTTGCCTTGTTTACCATCAAGTAGATCAGCATCTAAACCACTACCAACCCCATCTACTGTCTTTACTTTGGATAATACATCTGCTGCCGTATATGCAGAAGAATCTAATTTTGTATTAACCTGAGTAGTAGTAGCATAACCTTTTGCATTTAATTCAGTTTCAGTTACATATTCTTCAGGTACTGAAGTAAGATAATTGCCTTTTTGTTGATACGTACTAGCTGCATCAGTCTTAGTTAAATACCCATTAAGATCTACTGTTTCACTTAACTTATCCCAATCTGGAGTAGTTGAAGTAGCTACATAATTAGCTCCTGTATCCTCAAGATTATATACATCACCTATTGTTACATTGTCTTTAGGTAAGGCTTCATAATTAGCTACAGAACCTTTTACCCTATATACTGAACCTATAGCAGTATTAATCTTCTGATCTAGCTCCTCTGCAGAAGGTAATGCGTCAAGCTTCTCAAAATAGCTAGCCGTTAATACGCCTGCAGATTTAGAACTAGCCGAATTGAACGTAATAGACCCAGTAGTATAAATTGAACCAGTTATGACGTTTTTCTTATCCAAAGAAAGGCCCATTGTATTCATACTCGTGGTAGAGCGCATTGTGGTCACATAGTCTACAATGTTACTTACCTTTTGTCTGTCATTATCGCTATAATCATTAGTGCTTAGTCCTTTTCCTTCCTCCTTATCTACTTTAGTATCTAACTTACTATCTACATAAGTTTTATCAGCTTTACCAGAGATTTGTTCAGTAACGTCTACTGCTGCTACAGTATCATCTACATACTTCTTAGTGGCAGGATGATAATCCGCAGTAGGTGTATATGTACTAGTATTGCTTTTAGATATATATCTACTGTCGTGATTGTGACTAGTAATATCCCCAGTAAGTACAGCTTCTACATTCTGTTTAGTTACAGAAGCATCACTACCTGGGTCTCCTTTCTCTCCTTTTTCACCAGGATCACCTTTTGGACCTTGTATTCCAGGTATTCCATCAGCTCCTGGTTCACCTTTAGGACCAGGTTCTCCCTGTTCCCCCTTAGGTCCTACAGGCCCCTGTGGTCCTGCTGGTCCTTGAATACTACCTACGTTACTCCATTTAGGATTAGATTCAACGTTACCATTTTCACCTACATATACATACAGATTACCTGTAATTAACCAAGCATCACCAGACACTCCTTCTTGTGGTAACTGTGATTCAGAATCTAATTCTCCCTTAATATTTAATCCTGAACCAGTATCTCCCTTAGGTCCTTGTGGACCAATTTGCCCTTGCGGACCTTGTGGTCCTCGTTCTCCCTGATCTCCTTTTTCTCCTTTGGGACCAATAGGTCCTTGAATACCTGGCTCTCCTTGTTCACCTTGGACACCTTGTAAACCTCTTTCTCCCTGTAAACCCTGAGGTCCTCTTTCACCAGTAGCCCCTTTTTCTCCAGTATCACCTTTATCACCTTTAGGTCCAGTTTCACCTTTCTCACCTTTCAAAGAGATTAACCATTCAGCTTCTGTTCCTTCAAAACCATGCTGTACTGCTACTTGATATGCTGATAAACCTTGAATACCTTGTGCACCAGATAAGTCTGATATGAATTTCCATTCAGTATTACCTTTTAAATACAATCTAGAATCCTCTTCATTTTCAACATCACCGGTATCGATCATTACAAACTGTCCTTTCTTTACTTCAGGATTATTGTAATCATCTTGCATAGCTTGAATCGAAGGATAGGTCTTTACAATAACAAATGCATCACCAACGGCATTAATACCACTATCTTGATAAGTATCTTTTGCATAGTCATAGATATACCAATTACCATCTACAATCTTTGGTGGATTCTGAAGTACTTCTTTTGAGTCTTTTACGGCTTGTTTGGCATCTTTAACCGCATTAGGTACTTCATTAAGCATTTTGCCAAAGTCTTCTTCAGTACCTGTATATCCATGATCTACTGCATATTCATATGCAGTCTTACCATATGCAGTAGCACCAGTGTCAGCATATTCGTTTAATGCAGAATCAAATACCCACCAATTACAATTTTCTCCAATAATTGGACTTTTACCAGAAGCAGATACACCTGTATCACGATTATCTATCCACCAGTTACCATTAGAACCAATGAAAGGAGCAACAGCATCTTCACTAGTAGCATCTGTCAGTTTAACCCAAGACTTAATATCAGGATTATATACTTTAATTACTTTTCCTTTTGAATTTGCTCCCAAGTCTATCCAGTACCCAACTTCATTAGAATTGGGTACCATATAGCTTGCAAAGAATTCATAATATACATTATTCTTTATCATGTTATTCTGTAATATACGGGTTAGCTTCTTCTATTTCTAACACAGCTTGTTTCCATTCATTATAAGCTTTAGCTGCTGCCTCATCTTCTCCAAATTCTTTATATTTTATGTATGCCATATATAGTGGATCGCTTTTACTAATATAAGTGTTTTCTCGTATTTTGCGTATTCTTTCATTTTGAGAAGATTTCACTGGCGTTTTCATATAGTATACAGCCATTGGATCATCCACTACTTCATCCATGTATTTGATATAAAAATCTCTTTGATCGTCGTTTAAAAATAAATAACGATCATCTTCTGTAAGTTCTTCTAATGATTTTACTTCTTTATCACTTAAATAAGTTTTAAAAAAATCAGCATCTATTGAACCTACTCCGTTCTTTGTAATATAATATAGTTCCATATTCTAATACGAAAAAAATGCAACATTAAAATAAGTTAAATCGTGAGCATTACCATCAGTATCAAACCAATGGATATCAAAATAATCAGAATATCTAGGACCAATTTGATACGAACCTCTAAAGCCACTAGCTATATTTGTATTTGGATTATCAATAGAACACAATACAACATAATCAGTACTATGTGCACCTGATAATGTAAATCTAAATCTACCTGTGGCAACCCTAGAAGGAGACATTCTAAGTTCCTTAGTAGTAAATAAATATCCAAACGATGCGCTAGACCCAGTCCAGTTACATCTACCTGCACACTTCAATCCGGGTATTGAGAACTTACTAGAATCAATACTTTGGGCAATTAAAGAAGTACAAGTAACATTTCCAGTAAATGTACCATTTGTTGCTACCATACTACCATTATCAAGTACTCTAAAAGGAGCAGATGTCCTATTACCATGATTTGTACCTGCCCAGATTCTTACAGAGTTTGAAGAAGTTCCTACCCCAGTTAATCCTGCTCTAGAACTGCTAGAACCATCTCCTACTGTAATGATACCATCTGCCCATAATTTTAAAGGAGCTTTTGAGTTTGTAATTTTCGTACCTCCCGAAGAAATGGCACCTTTATTTGAACCAGTACCTGCTGCCAAAAATGGAATCACACCATCTGTAGATGGATAGAAACATACTACATCATTTGTTGATCTAAAATAACTACTAGAAGCGGGACTAAAGCGCCAACCACCAATTGTAGCCTCTTCAGCAAATAATAAACCAGTTGCAATATTCTCAAATGAATTTAATGATTTCCATTCAGAGCTAGACCAAGAACCTGAAATTGTAGCCCTATCTGCCATATAAAATACTCCGCCTCTTTTTACAACATCTACTAATTCTGCGGTTTTATAATAAGTAGTGTATTCGCTAAATTCCCCTCTGAAATTTAATCCAGGACCTGGATCTCCAGCAGGACCTCTATCTCCGGGAGATCCTTGTGGTCCAGCAGGACCTTGTGGACCAGTCTGCCCATCTTGTCCATCTTTACCTGATATTTTTGTAGGTAATGTCCACTGTTCTCCAGACTTAAGTAAACCAGTTTCTCCATTAAATAAAGCAGTACTTTTCCATATAGCATAACCACTTGCTGAAGGAGCATCTACATACCAGTAATTACCATTGCTATATGTACCGCCTGAAGTAGGTCTAGATGTCATGGAAGGTCGATTCGGTTGAGACTCATTAGATCTACAATAAATAGATACTTCAAAATCACCAGGAACTCCACCTTTGGCTTTTGTAATAGTAAAATCACATACATCTACTACTGGAGAAGCTGAAGAAGCAGGTACATGAAATTCTACTTTAAACACTGTACTATCAAAACTATTACCTAATCTAGCTACGGTAAGTTTATTATTATTTGTATCAATAGATAATTGATTTTGAGCATTGTTATCTAAATTAGTATAAGTTATAGTATATTCACTATTTTCTAATTTTCTAGTACCTTGATATAAATAATAATTAGTAGAAGCTTTTGCTAATTCTGATGATTCTACTTCTCCTAACCAATTAGCAGCTACTGTATGAGCTTCATTAGTTAATACGCCCCTATATGGACTTTCTCCATCTTTTCCATCATACAATTTATTAATTGTTAACATATCCTGATATACGGCTCCACCTAAAGCAGAAGTGCATTCTACTTTAAAAGTTACCTCGTTAACAGAATTATTAAAGTATGAACCGTTTGGTGATACTATCAAAGTTTCTGTAATCTCATTTTCAAGAAGATTCCAATTATCTGTACCTACGATTTTCCAATACCAAGAATAAGTAGGAGATTCAATCCCATATGAACTCGCATATAAAGTTATTTGTGATGGACTAACTAAACCTTCTTTATCGTACTTAAATACCTGCTCTCCTGATATTAATACATAACAAGCGTCGACTCCATCAAACCCATTCTCACCATTTTGTACTTTATTAATCCATAAATCCTTAGTAAAGGACATGGAACCGATATTAACTGTTAATCGTATTCTAGCAGAAGGTGATCCTAAAGTATTTAATGTCACTTTATCACCATCTACAGTAACAGTAGCCACGCCTTCAATAGTTTCTGCTGTTATACTATCAATATATAATTGGTTTGTTCCCTGATAAGCATACACGTAAGTATACACATCAGTAATAGTGATTTGGGGGTTATTACCAGATGAATCATAAGGTACCGTCATATTACCATTACTTAGGTCAATATAGAAAGCATCTTCTCCAGTTGCACCATCTCCGAGTTTGGCTACCTGAGTTTCATCATAAAAACTTTCTTTACCATTAACTACAGTACAACGTACTACAAAATTTCTAAGATCACCAAACATATCAGGACGTACATCCAATGCTTGAGAAGTACCTATGGTTTCATTTGTATTTCTATTTACCCAAGTAAATACAGGATTTTCTATATTATAAGTATTACAATATAGTGTAATGACAGATGGTGTAGGAGTACCTTCAAAGTTAGGATTATCATACATGAATAATCTTTCCCCAGTAATTTCTACCCATTTAGCTTTATCTGCACCAGCAGCACCTTGCTCACCCTTTTCTACTTGCAATAACCACTCGTCATTTTCCTTACTAGGGATACTAGTGGTTTGAGTAGCCATACATAACCATAATGAACCATTATATGATACTCTATCATAATAATAATATGTAGTGCCAGCTATAAATTGTCCTCTATCAATGGGTACTCTGATAATATCTCCATTGCTAGACACCTGAGATAAAGTACCAACAAATCTACTATTTTTACCTATAACTGTACGATCTTTACCTACTAAATTAAAATCGTCAATATTATCATATAAAGTAATACTAGGTCCTTCTGTGCCTCTAGCAGATATCATAATAGCAGATCTACGATCTTCATTACCGGGGTATCTATTACCTAACTGAATAATTTTATCTTTGGGTTCAGGAATAGAACTACCAGGTTCACATACAGAATCTGATAAAACCACATAGTCAGTACCTACTTCGGATACCATGCGCCAATATCTTTTAACATTTTTACCATCAAAGATTTGACATATAGCTTGATCGCCTTCAACAAAAGGATTTCTTACAGTACCATCTTGAGTATCAAATGTACACTTGTAATCATTATCTGGAGTAGTAGTAACATCTAGTATTTCAAGATCGGCAACTGAAACTAATATATCTCCACCAGTAGCTTTTATTTCATTTACTAGAAGTTCATTAACAGTCATTCTACCTCTAACAAACAAATCATCTACTTCAAACTTCCATCTGCCATTAATCGGATATAAAGAAGCACCTTCGCCTAGAAAACCTTCTCTAAATGTTTGACCTCCCTGTATTCCTTTTAAAAACTTAATATAACCATTTGCTGTATCATCAACCTTTTTAGATATATAGTTCAAATCAGATCTTCTAGCTGAATACAAATTACCGTCTGTAGGTTGAGTATTGTCAGTACTAGTGATCATATATTTCGTATCACCGCCTATACTGCCCTCTACAGATTTAATTTTACCTTCTAATTTTGATAAAGCTTGATTTAAAGTATCTGTAGTAGTTAAATCGCTAGTATCTCCATTATAATAATACCCGGATAACGGAAATATGGTACTAGTAGGTTGTGTATGAAAACCGGGTGCTTCACCACTACCACCACCATTTGCAATTAAATCTGCTAATGCTGTAATGATGTTTTCATCTTCAATTAACCTATTTAATAGGTTTTGTAATTGTTCCTTTGTAGACTTATCATCAATAGTATCTATCCAACCCTGTACTGTATCATTAACTTCAGTTAAATCTTTATCGTGTTTATCTTCAAGAGTAATGATCTTATTGTTTAGTACATCATAGTAACTATTAATATTACTACTTAGATTATTAGTAACATTAGTATCTCCTTCTACTATCTTGTTGGATAGATCTGTATAATTGTTGTCTACTTTAATATCAAGATTAGCTACATCTTCTTCAATACCATCTACTCTTTCATTAGTTGCAAACGTACCAGATAAACTAGTTTCAAAATCATCTTTATGAATTATCTTATTAGTTTTATCTTGTATAAGAGTTAGAATATCATTATCTTCAAAAGATGTGGTAACCTCAAATTGTGATATCTTTTTATTCATATTACTCTTGGATTATATGTTCTTCTACTTCTGTTAATATACAATCATCATCGATATCTTTTTCTGGATAGAAATTAATTTGTTTTTTTAAACAATGCATACATTCTATAATTTTATCTACATCTTCCTGAGTAATGGGAAAATCTTCATCATCTACTTTAGTACTTGCCCAACTAGATAATTTATCTAAATGTAACAATAATACTAAATTGGTAATAGAAACTCTATCCAGTTTTGCATTGTACTTAGTAGACTGATTAACTAATTCCCCAACCTTATTTACATAATTCACAATATCCATCTTTACAATTTTTACAGTCATTAATAGTACAATTGCATGTTCTCATATCAAGCAAGTTAAGCATTTCTTTATAATATCTATCTGCATCTTCTGTAAAGTCTAATGCTATAGCATTTTCATATAAAGTTTTCTTGAATAAGAACATCATGATTTTATCTTTCATCTTGTTATCTAAGCAGTTATGACAGTACTTTGTAAGTAATTTTACTTCTGCATAATACAAGCTATCGTTTATGTCATTCATATCAATCGTATATAAAAAGAAAAGGGATTAGGGATAACTTCCCCAATCCCTTTCGTGGTTAAAAATTAATTAAATCCTTATTCAGATACTTCTGCACCAGAAATGAAAGATTTAATCATATTCACAAATAATTTATTTGTTTTGATCTGATCTTTTACAATGTACATTTCAACTGCCAGCGGAGTTGTTTTAATATATTGATTATCATCAGACAGATATTTATTATCCCATTCCATTGTAATAGTATCATATTCTGCACTCAAATCAGATCTAAATTCCGGAGCAATATAAGGATAGATACCATTAGCTCTATGAGTAATACCTCTGTAGCCCATTGCTGCATCTTCACGATCTCTAACAATATAAGCGTTACCCTTACCCGGAGTACCTTGAGTCTTAGCAATTGTCAAATTAGAAATCGGATACATTACGTTGCTCAGTAAGCCAGAAGGAATAGTAGTCCACATAAAAGCTTCTACAGACACCTGAGTATAACCGTGATCCAAAGTAATACCTTCGTTATACGGAATTTCTTTGGCTGTCAAAGTCAATACGGATGCACTAGCGCTAGCAGTAACTCTAGCTTCTTTGTGTTTATTAATTTTCTTTACAAAGGCATCAACCAAATCCTTCGGAGCTGTAGTCTTAGCGATTACTTCATACGTATGAGTAAACTGACCCGGGGCTTCGTAAATGTCGTTATAAACTAAACGTAAAACATAACGATGACCAACTTCCGGAGCTACATTAGTAGCAGTAATAACAATCTTATCTTCAGCTTTAGCAACGAAAGGAGTTACTACCAAAGTAGGATTAGAACCTTTTTGAATAGGCATAGAAAATCTAATTACAGATTTAGTGCTCTTAGCACCTTTCTGATCGTATACATCTTCTTCACCTTCACAAACACCTACATAAATAGATTTAGCTGCTGCAGCTAATGCAGTAGATGTTAAAATTTTCTTGTTTTCATCAAACAAAGCAATTGCACCATCTGCCAAAGCATCTGCTGTAGAAAAAGAAGCAGGAGCTGTTTTAGCAATCAGTACAGTATTTACTTTCTGTAGCATAATATTAATTTATTTTTAGTTAAACGGATATCCTAGTTTAACTGTATTTAACCCTTCTACTCCTGTGTTTCAAGTTTCCGCGTTAGGTTAAACTAAGAATTTAAAAAACGTATACTTACTCCATTGTTGAAACTTCGTTCATATACGATTGATATCTTGGATTAGCCTTATTTTCTAAGTATAATTCAGCCGCTATTTTTACGATTTCCTGATGAGTAGATACTGGCATATCCGTATACTCATCAAAAGGAGCCGTAGTAAGACTAATCCTTTTAGGAGTCCTCAAGTATGTGAGGATATAATTCTTTATATTGTAATTACCATCGGTATATAAATGGATTTCATTACCTTGAAATAATCTCAAAGGTCTTGCTGAAGTACCATGTAATCTATACTCTGATAATGTATTTTGTCTTTGTCTATCAAAATTCTCAATAGTAGCTTCTAACACATCTGTGTGTTTAGTCCTAGGTTGACCATTAGGTCCCTTGGGCCAACAGTTGTTATTACTATAGATTACTGCTGTTTCACCTAAAGTAAACATATAATCTGTTGGTAATGTAACTACTTGTTCTTCTGGGAATGTTGTAAACTGATATGTCTTATTGGTTACAAGTGTACGAAGATCATCAATTCTTTTCTGATCCTGTTCAAATGCTGTACGCTTGTAATTAATACCTGAGTATCTAGTTTTAATAAACTTATCTAAACCAGCCATTAACCAATATTCAATATCTGCTGTAACTGGCTTCTCAATATTGTTATCAAGTAAACCTATTTCGGTTTCAAATGCAGTTTGTAATTCAATGAACTTCATAATTATTCTCTATTACTTTGGTTAGATGGTTTAGTTTGTAATCTGTATTTACCTTCTGTGATAAACATATTGACAGCAAGATCAACTATTTCACTATGAACAGATTCAGGTAATTCACATTTTGAAGCACCAGTTGTAGTATTAAATCTTAATGGTTTTCTATAGTAAGTAAGAATAACACCGCTTAAAGTAGTGTAAGCATCTACTACTACTTCCATATACATGTATTTAGTAGTTGGATCAGATATTAAAGCTACTGCTGGTTGTCTTACAATTGGTGTATTATAAGCAGTCTTCATAAACTTTGGTAGATCCCTATATTTTACTAATTGATTATCTACTTTAGTTTCAGTAGTACACTGCTTATAAGTACCTTTTACTTTACTTACAGAGTGTACATATAAGAAATATTCATCAGTAGTAGAATAAGGTAGTCTATATCTAGCTATACCGTTTGATGTAGAACCGCTTTGAGTAAGTTCTCTTTCAACCAATAAACTTTTAATAGAATCTGTATTTCTAGTTTGAGTATTGGTTTCAATCTCCATTTGATCGTCACCAACATAGTTCATCATTACATAGCGATCTTGTGCTTCATTCAGTATAGAAAAGATTAAATCCGAATTAGGTTTGTTTTCTATAGTAAGATCTGGACTAATAAGTTGGAGTCTACGTTCAAACTCCATTTGCATTTCTTTGCTACTCATATTATTCTGCTAATTGTGCCACATATTGTGGATGTGATTGAACTCTTGGTGATTCTATATTTTCTAATGCCATATCAGCAGCTAACTTAACTACTTCATACTGCATATACTCTGGTATTTCATCCATACCTGAAGTAATATCCTGATTATTTAATCTTTTAGGATATGCTAGATAAGTTAAGTCGATAGTATAGGGACCTGTCATAAGATCCCTATCCACGAACACTATCAACTTATTATCTTCTAGTATAGCAACAGGTTCTTCTATCCAAGGTTTGTTATTATATGTCTCTAAGAACCTCATTGCGTTTTCATGACTTATTAGTTTTACATTAGCTAATTTACTACCAAAGTGTAATGTACCTTGAATAAAATACATACGTTTATCTTGAGTTTGACTACCATAAGTAATAGTAGATTTAAAGTCATTGAGCATTAATCTATTACTAGTTGTTTCACTCAATAGCGTTAAACCTTTATCTGTTTTTACTAAACCTTCAAGGTCTGATACACGTTTACTATTTTCTTCAAAAGGAGTTCTAATAGTATTATTGCCCGTAAACTTGGTAGCTATTTTACTGAGGTATGCAGCATATAACCAATAATCTATTTCCTCAGGTAAAAAAGAAGGACAACCAGACATACCAATATTAACGGCATTCTTGTCAGCTTCTATTTTAAATGCTATATGTAATTCACTAATATTCATAATTATTTAGATTCAATTTCTTGCATGATTGCCATTTTGATATCTTGATTAGCCTTTTCATTTAAGAAACTAATAGCATCGTCTTGGCTTCTACCAATCACGTCAGTACCATAATAGTATACATTTTTTGACTTACGAATTACATTCTTACTAATTGCAGTCTCTAAAATGTATTGAGTATCTTTATTTTTGTTATCAATCCACAGTAGGAAGAATTTACGAGGATCTTTTTCAATCAATTCAAACAACTTGCTTTCTACTAATTCATTGCTAATGTTGTCTGACTTATGACCATAAATACGTAAACATTTACGCATCTCTTCGAGAGACATCTTATTAAATTCTGCAAATGCTTCACGTTTAATTTTGTTAAGTTTGTTAGCGGCTTCTGCTTCCGCATCGGTGTTAACTAACACATAATCGTGTTGAGGTCTGATATTGCTTAAACCAGTTGCAACTCTTTTATGATTTTTTAAAAACAGATACGCTAATTCATCTTCAGGTTTTTCAGTATGCAAGAAAACATCTTTAGCTCCTAATCTTACACTATAAGTTTTCCAAAAAGAACTAGTAGGTGCTAAATGACCTTCTTCATAACCCATAACTTTTTCAAGTCTACGAGCATCTTCTTCACTTAAACCTGTATGAATATTACCAGCTCTTGTCCAATATGTACCAATATAATCGTAACAATTTTTATATTTAGCTATTCCAGCCCACGGATTTACTCGGGCGAATTTTAATACTACTTCCATAATTTTATTGTTTAAAAATAATAATTGGGGGCCGAAGCCCCCTCTTATTAATGTTTCTTAATGTTAATTGCTTAGGCTTCAACGTCCATTATAAGTTCACCACATGCACGGGGATCGAACAAGCAAATGCCCATCTCACCTAATAAATGCACGCTATAGCCATCCTTTGCGTTTGATCTAACTGTACTTGCGTTCTTACCATAACCAGCACCAGGAGCAACAGAACCTGAAGTATTCCAGATTACCATTTCACGATCTTTTCTAACCACCTTAACGATGTTAGATTTACCGTCTCTACGACCCAGATCCAAGAATGTCATTCTATAAGATTCCAGCGGTTTACCAGAAACTGGATGCAACAAACGATTGTAAGTTGTATCATCATACAGCGGGAAATGTTTCAATGTCAATTCGATACCATTAGTCATTTTGTAAGTAACAAACTGGCCACCTAATACTAAAGACTGACCTGAACCAGTTACAAACTTAGTATCAATTAAATTCATAGTAACAGCTTTCTGTTTCAAAACTCTATCGAATTCTCTCATACCCATTTCACCAGTCAGAGCAACAAACTTACGTTCATTAGTACCTAAAATATTATAAGACATGTCAAACAAGAAATCTTCCAACAGTTCAGCTGTCAATTCAGTATAATAACGTCTATTAGACGGAGCAATCTGCTGCAACAAACCTGCAGGAATATATACCGGACGACCATTAGTACCCAGTAAAGAAGTAGAACCATCTTTGTTTACATTACTCTTGGAGTAAACTAACATACGTTCACATCTCTTAGACCATTCTCTCATGGCTTTCCATTCCTGATAATCAGACCACAAGTAAGAAGTCTTACCTGTTTTAGGATCTTTTAAAGCGATCCACAGTACTGTAGAATAAGCTGTACCTGTAATATCATAATCCAGACGAGTAGTAAACAAGAAGTTTCTCATCTTGAAATGAGTATTATAGTTCAGGATATCACCTTCTTCGCTGTATTCTTCATAAGCAGAAGCCAAACGAGATACCTGATGACCAGATACTAAATATTCACCAGGAATATAAGAACTAGATTGTCCATCAGCAATGAAACAAGTGTAAACCCATTCGTTACCATCCTGATAAGGTGCACCAGATACACGTACCTGATAGTTTCTGTCATCGAATTCCAAGATAGCACCAGGCTTTTTATTCACACGGAGTCGTTAATTCCGCATCGCTAGTTTTACTAGCAGCTACATCTTTCGATGTAGAATTGACTATATCACAATCCTTATTTAAAAAGGATTTCCAGTACTTCGGGTTACTTAACCCTACACCCTGGTTAGGGGTTAGTCGATGAACCTTCAAGTCTACTTTATCAACACGCAAACCTTTTAATAAACCAGCTTTTATATAAGCTCCTGTGTTTGCGTATTTTTGAATTAATCCGTAAGTATATCCACTTATTCTAAATTGCTTACGTAGTTTACGAAAACCAAAAATAATAAATTGTTCATTATTATAAATGTTTGTAAAAACGTATGCTATTTGTGGACCTTCTTTTGTTCTTATGGGTGGAGTATTACAAGTTACTTTAAACAAATTGTGTGTTTTTGCATGTTCTATGTTTTCTTCTGCAGTAACCCATTCCAAGTTATTAAGATAGTTGTTTAATTTATCTCCATCTATATGATTAACTTGTTCTTTGTTATTAGGATTATCAATAAAAGTCATTGCAACTAATCTGTGTACTCTATAATCATATCTTTTATTATCTTTAGTAAAAGTAACATGTAAATAACCTCTTGGATTTTTAGTAGGTTTTAAAAACTTTTTACTTCGATGTGACCATATTTTTCCATCTGTAGTACATGCATATAAATTTTCCCACCCAGGGATATCTTTCATTTCGTAGCCTTGCTCGGCTGCTGATTGTCCATTGTTCATATTTTTATCTTTAACTCTATGGTTTAAAAATCTTTAGGAGTTTCCAGCAATTCTCTGGATTATTCGATATACGTTACCGTATAAAGCGGCCTCTTAGCGGTGCTATGCTAAATAACCGAACCATTTATCTTCTAATGACAACATAATGGGAGTGTTACCCAAACCTGCCATAACTGTATCTGCATTAGCGGCAGTAATTTCTTGTCCATTCCACTTTGCAGAACGAATAGTTACAGCTCTATCGGTATCAATCATTACGTTCCATTCGTAATCTCTCTGATCAATTGACATTACGTTACCAAGACCACCAGTAATAGCGTCTAAAGACGTACTATAACCATCATCCTTAGAACCAAATACATAAGAAATAACACGGGTTACTTCATACGGTCTAGTTAACATTGCATTTGAAATCATGTTTTCATCTACAAGATCTGAAAACCATTTACCTCTACCGATCTGTAAATTATTTAAAATTCCGTTATTCATAAATATTAATAAAATTTATTTAATTAAAGTAGTTGTACTG
>OLPS01001766.1_pt1 | contig 21707 bp, 13 predicted proteins | sample 1673071 | NCBI WGS metagenome assembly OLPS01 (sample SAMEA3136752, study PRJEB25190) | human gut metagenome | reverse complement strand
ACCATCTACACAGGTAACAGATACACCGAAAACCGGAGATGATACACATATGCTGATTTGGATTCTGCTTGCGATTGCAGGCATGGCAGGCAGTGTATCAGCATTCTGGGTTGTGAAAAAAAGAAAATAAAAAGTTAATGGAGGGGCATTTATGAGCAGCAAAGTCATAGATGCCCTTTTGCATGATGAAAGGGGTATAAAATGAGATTGTTATTGATTATTGCAGGGATTCTTCTGGTGTTAGCAGTCAACTTTGTTCTGTATTGCTGTATCCGGGTAGGAGCAAATGAAGACCGTCTGTTGGAAGATCATAGAAAGGAACAGATTAATGCAGGAAGAAGTGAATGAAAAAACAGTGTCCCTGTGTATCACTGGCGGAAAAGTGACAGCCCGTTTATTGAAACAGGCAATGATGCGTTTTCTGGCAGCGATGGAGAAAGAAAAAGCAGAGAAAGCAAGAAAACAGCAGGTAAAGGGACCGCCAGACAAAGATTATCATGGAAAGCAGAGTTTAAAGAAGCTGGCACAGCAGAATGTTCAGCTTTCCAACATTGAGATTACGGATAACAACATCAAGGCTTTTGAAAAAGTGGCAAAAAAATATGGCATTGATTTTAGTCTGAAACGTGATAAGTCCGTAGATCCACCTCGATATTTTGTTTTCTTCAAGGCAAGGGATGTGGATGTGATGACAGCAGCATTTCGGGAATTTACTGGAAAGACGCTGAATAAAACAAAGAAACCGTCTGTCCGTAAGAAATTACAGCAGGCAATCGCAGCCCGCAGCCAGGATAAACAGAGAGAACGGGAAAAATCGAAAGAAAAACAGAAGGAGCCGACCTTATGAGTGGGATAAAAAATATAAAGAAAAAACTGAAAGGATTTCAGGTGCGTCCCCCGAATGCAGAAGTGATAAAAAAGGTTCTGTTGCATATTCCGTATGTGGTTGTATTTTATGTGGTAAATAAATGCACCTGGCTGTATCAGTATTGCAGGGGCAGTACAGTTGTGGACAGGCTGATGGTTCTCCTTATGAACTATCCGTTAGCGTTTAAAAAGTTGCTGCCAAGTATACAACCGAAAAGTCTGGCTGTGGGAACTATTGCTGCAGTCAGTGTGTGGGCGGTGGTGTATTTTAAGGGAAAAAATGGAAAGAAGTTTCGCCAGGGGGAAGAATATGGTTCTGCCAGATGGGGAAATGAAAAGGATATAGCCCCTTTTATTGATCCGGTCTTTGAGAACAATATTCTGCTGACACAAACGGAACGTCTGACAATGAACAGCAGACCGAAGAAACCGAAGTATGCCAGAAACAAGAATGTTATCGTAATAGGTGGTTCCGGAAGCGGTAAGACCAGATTTTATGTGAAACCACAGCTTATGCAGATGCCGGATAATGTGAGCTTTGTGGTCACTGATCCCAAGGGGACAATTATCGTAGAATGTGGTAAGATGTTAGCACGAGGGACACCGAAGAAAGATAAAAACGGAAAAATTTTGCGTGATAAAAATGGCAGAGTGGTAATGGCTCCTTACAAAATCAAGGTGCTGAATACCATCAACTTTGCCAAAAGTATGCACTATAATCCGTTTCATTACATTCGTTCGGAAAAAGATATTCTGAAACTGGTAAATACGATTATGGTAAATACCAAGGGAGAGGGAGAAAAATCTTCCGAGGATTTCTGGACAAAAGCGGAACGTCTGCTGTATTGTGCTTTGATTGGTTATATCTACTATGAAGCACCGGAGGAAGAACAGAATTTTTCAACCCTGCTGGAATTTATCAATGCCAGTGAAACCAGGGAAGAAGATGAAGAGTTTAAAAATGCTGTGGATCTGTTATTTGAGGAGTTGGAAAGGGACGAGCCGAACCACTTTGCAGTAAGGCAGTATAAAAAATACAAACTGGCTGCAGGAAAAACGGCAAAGTCGATTTTGATCAGCTGTGGTGCCAGACTTGCTCCGTTTGATATTGCGGAACTTAGGGAACTGACTTCTTATGATGAAATGGAACTGGATATGATTGGAGATCAGAGAACGGCACTGTTTATTGTAATTTCGGATACAGACGATACTTTTAACTTTGTGGTTGCTATGATGTACAGTCAGCTTTTCAATCTGTTATGCGACAGAGCCGATGATGTTCATCATGGAAGACTGCCTTATCATGTGAGAATCCTTTGTGACGAGTTCGCAAATATTGGTCAGATTCCGAAGTTTGACAAGCTGATTGCAACGATCCGAAGCAGGGAAATTTCTGCTTCCATTATACTCCAGTCCCAGTCGCAGCTCAAGACAATTTACAAGGATGCAGCCGAAACCATTACGGGAAATTGTGACACAATGTTGTTCCTGGGAGGTAAGGAAAGTACCACTCTGAAAGAAATTTCAGAAACACTGGGTAAGGAAACCATTGACTTATATAACACTTCTGATACAAGAGGACAGAGCAGATCTTACGGTTTGAACTATCAGAAAACAGGAAAAGAATTGATGAGTCGGGATGAACTGGCAGTCATGGACGGTAACAAGTGTATTTTACAGCTTCGAGGTGTCCGTCCGTTTTACAGTGATAAATTTGACATTACAAAACATAAACGGTATAAGCAGTTATCCGATTATGATAAAAAGAATGAGTTCCATGTGGAAGAATACATGAAACATCAGATGGAAGTCCGGTTAGATCCGGAAGAACAGTTTGACCTTTATATGTATGAAGGCAGTGAACTGGAAGAACAATCAAATAATGAAAATGAAGGCACAGGGCATGTAACGTAAAACATACATAGCTCTTTTTTTATGTCCTTTTGGGAGGTAGTGATATGCACAAGCATGAAAGACCGCCCATCAGGGCGGAACCCTCCGAGTAGTAACCAGTAAAAAATCACAATGAAAAACAGGAGTTACGAAAGGAGAACATAGATTATGGCGTTTTTTACATCAGCAATTAATATTTTACAGACACTCGTTGTCGCAATCGGAGCAGGACTTGCAGTTTGGGGAGTTATCAATCTTCTGGAAGGTTATGGTAATGATAATCCGGGTGCGAAGTCACAGGGAATCAAGCAGCTTATGGCAGGTGGAGGTGTCGTTTTAATCGGTACACAGCTTGTACCATTACTGGCGAATTTATTTTAGCCGGGGCAGTAAGAAAGGAGAACACGCATGGATAAGATTTTTGAGTCCATAGAAGAATGGATGCGTAACCTCCTTACAGGCATGGTCAGCTCAAACCTGACGAACATGTTTACCGATGTGAATGAAAAAACCGGTGATATTGCAAGTCAGGTTGGGCAAACGCCCCAGGGATGGAATGGCAGTATATTTAGTCTGATTCAGAATCTGTCAGATTCTGTGATCGTGCCGATTGCCGGGATGATTATAACCTTTGTGCTGTGTTATGAGCTGATTTCCATGCTCACAGAGAAGAACAACATGCATGACATTGATACATGGATGTTCTTCAAATATTTTTTTAAAATGTGGGTTGCAGTCTGGTTCGTAAGTAATGCATTCACAATTACTATGGCAATTTTTGATGTGGGACAGAATGTAGTGAACCGGGCATCAGGAGTGATCAATCATCAGACAGCAATTAATATTGATTCGGTGGTCACTTCAATGGAAACGGCAATGGAATCAATGGAAGTAGGGGAACTGGTCATACTGGCACTGGAAACACTTCTGGCAAGCCTGTGTTTAAAGGTTATTTCCGTTTTTATAACGGTCATTCTTTATGGACGTATGATTGAGATTTACTTGTATTCGTCAATCGGTGCAATTCCGTTTGCAACAATGAGCAATCGGGAATGGGGACAGATTGGCAGCAATTACTTAAGAGGATTGTTCGCATTGGCATTCCAGGGATTTTTTATCATGGTGTGTGTGGGCATTTATTCCGTACTGGTTGCTAATATACAGGTATCAGATAACGTGCATACAGCATTGCTCAGTGTAATGGCTTATACGGTTGTACTTTGCTTCAGCCTTATGAAAACAGCCAATTTCTCAAAGAGTGTGTTTAACACACATTAAATATAAAAAAGGAGATGATAGAAAATGGCTTTTGTATCAGTACCCAAAGATCTGACGAAAGTTAAAAATAAGATTATTCTGAACCTCACAAAACGTCAGCTTATCTGTCTTGGCATTGCAGCGGCAGTAGGGCTTCCATTTTATTTCCTGGCAAGAGGATTGATTGGTTCAAGTAATGCGGCAACCGGAATGTGTTTGTTGATGCTTCCGGCTTTTTTGTTTGCCATGTATGAGAAAGACGGACTTCCTTTAGAAAAAGTCCTGAAAAATATGATTACAGTAAAATTTATCCGTCCTCCGTTGCGAAAGTATGAGGTGGAAAATATGTATGAGAAAAGAAAAATTATAACAAAATCGAAGGGAGGTACAGTTCGTGGAAAGAAGAGAAAATGATAAATTGCTGCCAGAACATGCCAAAGATGCTTCTTATCCAGAGGACTGGTGGTTAGATGAAGCAGATTCTGCTGATGGTTTACCAGTGTTTGCCATGGATGAAGCAAAAGATTTTGTCAAGGACAGACAGCGTTTGAAGGGAGTACCTATGGTTACAGGGTATGAAGCACTGGAGCGACATCGGGGTATCCGCAGACCAAGACGTAAATTAAGCAGACGAGAGCAGCGAGCCTGGGAAAAAGCACAGAAGTATGAAGCAAAACTTCATAAGGCACACGAAAAAGAAGATAAAAAACGTGCAAAGCAGGAGGCAAAGCTGGCAGCTCGTGAAGAAAAAGCAGCAAAGAAACAGGCGAAAAAAGAGAATAAATATAAAAAGAAGACGAAACCAGCAGTGTCATCTTCTGTAAAATCCAATGGTAAAAAGGGAGCTGTAAAAAAAGTAAACAGGAATACGAGTGGTGGAAATAAAGAAAAGAAGATTACCGCACAACAGTCTATTCCATACAGAGAAATGGGAAAAGACGGTATCTGTCGTGTGGAAGATGGTTATTATTCCAAGACCATCCGTTTTTATGATATTAACTATCAGTTGGCACAGAACGAAGATAAAAATGCGATTTTTGAAAACTGGTGTGATTTCCTGAACTATTTTGACAGTACGATTCATTTCCAGTTGTCCTTTATCAATCATCACAGCAATATGGCAGAATATGAAGATGTGATTCGCATTAAGAAGCAGAATGACAGTTTTGATGATCTGCGTATGGAGTTTGCTCAGATGCTCAGAAACCAGTTGGCAAAGGGAAATAATGGTCTTGTCAGAACAAAGTATCTTACATTTGGAATCGAAGCAGACAATATCCGGGAAGCAAAACCGAAACTGGAGCGTATCGAAACGGATATTCTCAATAACTTTAAGGTATTAGGGGTGTCTGCTTATCCGTTGAATGGCGTGGAGCGTTTGCAGATTATGTATGAAACGTTCAACCAGGACAATAAAGTTCCGTTTCGGTTCAGCTATGACGATGTGCTGCGTACCGGACTGAATACCAAGGACTATATCGCACCATCCAGTTTTGTGTTTAAGAACGGAAAAGATTTTCAGATGGGAGATACTATCGGGGCAGTATCCTACCTGCAGATTTTGGCACCGGAGCTGACTGATAAAATGCTTGCGGAATTTCTGGAAATGGACTGCAATCTGCTTGTGAATCTTCACATCCAGTCCATCGACCAGATGAAAGCGATTAAGTTGGTAAAAGCAAAGGTTACAGATATTAACAGGATGAAAATTGAGGAGCAGAAAAAAGCAGTTCGTTCCGGATATGATATGGATATTATCCCGTCTGATTTGAATACTTACGGAGGGGAAGCAAAGAGGCTTCTGGAAGATTTGCAATCCAGGAATGAGAGAATGTTTCTTGTGACGGTGGTGTTTTTAAATACTGCAAAAAATAAACAGGAACTGGAAAATGTGGTATTTCAGACCGCAGGTATTGCACAGAAATATAATTGTGCATTAAAGAGGCTTGATTATCAGCAGGAACCGGGACTTATGAGCAGTCTGCCACTTGGAAAAAACTGGATTCCTATTAAAAGAGCATTAACGACAACTTCAACAGCGATTTTTGTTCCGTTCACGACACAGGAATTATTTATGGGTGGAGAATCCATTTACTACGGTCTGAATGCCTTGTCTAACAACCTGATTATGGCTGACAGGAAGAAACTGAAAAACCCGAATGGCTTGATCGTGGGTACTCCGGGAGCTGGTAAGTCCTTTGCGGCAAAACGTGAAATTACCAATGTTTTTATCGTGACAAAGGACGATATTATTATCTGTGATCCAGAAGGCGAGTATTTTCCCATAGTCCGGGCATTCAATGGACAGGTTGTTCGTATTTCGCCAACTAGTCATGATTATATCAATCCGATGGATATTAACACCAATTATGCGGATGATGACGATCCGTTATCTCTGAAATCAGATTTTATTCTTTCACTTTGTGAACTGGTAGTAGGTGGGAAGAATGGCTTGGAGCCAGTAGAAAAGACGATTATTGACCGTTGTGTCCGCTTGGTATATCAGGACTATCTTGCAGATCCGGTTCCAGAGAAGATGCCGATACTGGAGGATTTATACAATCTGCTTCGCAAGCAGGAAGAACCAGAGGCACAGCGTCTGGCAACGGCACTGGAAATCTATGTTAATGGTTCTCTTAAAGTATTCAACCATCGCACGAATGTTGAGTTGAATAACCGTCTGGTATGTTTCGACATTAAAGACCTTGGTAAGCAACTTAAAAAACTTGGTATGCTGATTGTTCAGGATCAGGTCTGGAACAGGGTAACAGTCAATCGTGCTGCACATAAATCTACCAGATATTACATTGATGAGTTTCACTTGCTGCTGAAAGAAGAACAGACAGCAGCATATAGCGTGGAAATCTGGAAGAGGTTCCGTAAGTGGGGCGGTATTCCGACTGGTATCACACAGAATGTAAAAGACCTGCTTGCTTCAAGAGAAATCGAGAACATCTTTGAAAACTCTGATTTTATTCTGATGCTTAACCAGGCATCCGGGGACAGACAGATTCTTGCCAAACAGCTTAACATCTCTCCGCATCAGCTTTCCTATGTAACAAACAGCGGAGCAGGAGAAGGCTTGATTTTTTATGGAAATACAATTATTCCGTTTAAGGACAGATTTGATAATTCTCTTATGCTGTATGCGTTAATGTCATCGAAACCGGAAGATGTGGAAAAACGTGAAAAACTTGGCATCAAAGACAGGGACGATTAACAGGAGGAGTGGCAGAGTGAGGCGGTTTATAGCAGGAATATTGATGATTGTTTCGATTATTTTGCTTACTATCAGTATTTACTTTCTGATGGGAATGTTCATACAGGAAAGACAGGACGATCAGTTACAGCAAGAGTTGCAGGAACTTATGCAGGAGAAAGAGGACGAGCCGGGAGAAAATTCTTCCGGCGATTCTTTTATAGAAGTAGATGCTGGAATACTGGCATTGCATGAGGAAAATCCAGATTGTATTGGGTGGCTTACGATTGAGGGAACAAAGATAGACTACCCAGTTATGTACAGGCCCGGAGATAAGAATTATTATCTGCATCGGGATTTTAATGGGGACTACTCAGCAAATGGCTGTCTGTTTCTTGCTGAGGAATGTGTGCCGGGAGATTCAGACAACCTGATTATCTATGGGCATCATATGAACAGTGGGAAGATGTTTGCTGATCTTGAAAAATATAAAGACAAGGGATTTTATGAGGAGCATCCAACAATCCTGTTCCGTACCATATGGGGAAATGAACAGTATCAGATATTATCAGCATTTACAACACCGGTTTATACCGGAAATGACTTTAACTATTACAGTTTTATAAAAGCACAGAAAGGGGCAGATTATGAGTACTTTATTAGAGAAATTAAGCGAAAAGCAATCTATGAAACCGGAATCACAGCAGAATATGGGGACAAGCTGCTTACATTGTCCACATGCGAATATTCACAGCGGAATGGGCGTATGGTCGTGGTTGCAAAAAAAATTCAGCAAAATGAAAGCTGAGAAAGAACCGGAAGAATTTGAATTTGGCTGCGAAGATCTGACGAAGGACTGGTTTGATGAGATAAGTGATATGGAAGAACCGGAAGAGAAAATTAAGTGCGATGAAAATGATTTTTTTGATAATGAGCAGGACAGTGTAGAGCCGGATTCTAAACCAGATAAAGCAAGAACAGGAGGTATCTGGGACTGGGACAGCGAAGACTACTGGGCTTATGGGGAATCTGAAAGATCACTTTTAGAAATGGCGCATAAGGATATGCTTTGCATTGCTGGTCTGTTAGAAGTAATGGATTCATTGGCTCTGCTTGCAGATACGCAGGGGCGAGAGTTACAGAGTGGTCTTTCTGATGTTTCAGTGAAATTAAAGGATAAGGCGATTGCCATTGAAAACAGATGGAACACGTTTCTGAACAAAAATTATGAAATCAGGAGATGATGACCATGCAGGAGCATGAATATAAAGCAAGGGATAAAACTGTCCAGAAGATGAGCCGGGATGGACTTCGGGAAGAAAATCTTCGCAGTAAAAAGGAGAAGCGAATTACCAGACGTGAGGCAGATGAGAAGAAAACAGCCGGACACAGGGAACAGGAGCTGGATTTTGGAAAGGCAAGAAAAGCTCATACTGCAGAAGAACCAGTAGAGGAAGGAACAGAGGGAAAACACAGGTTACAGTCAAGACACGCTTTTCTGGAACAGGAAAAAATTGCGGAAGCGGATGAAATGGAAAACTCAGAAATGAGTGAGGATAAGGCAGACGGGGAGAAATCTCCGTCTGTTTCACGTTCCAGACTTCGTAAAGAAAGTATCCGGGGACATCCGGGACAGGATGCCGAACGTGATTCTGAAACACCGGAACCAGACAGGCAGAGCCGAAAGAAAAAGATGGTCACAGCCTATGCAGCAAAAGAGCAGAAACGCTACCATGAAAAGTCAGAAGTTGATGAAAAATCAATGGAAGATTTTCGGGAAGAGATCAAAGGCAAGACGAAAAGGGAACAGACGCTAAAAGAACAGAAGAAATCAAAATCCCGTCTTTCCTTTGAAGATGAAGGCAAAGGTATGATTCCAGGCAGTGGAATGGCAAGAAAGGGTGCAACCGTTGTTTCTGAAACGGCATCTGCCTATGGTCAGAAAAAGATCAGAGAGGATACCGACGATAATGCGGCTCTTGATGCAGCAGAGCAAATGGAACTTGCGGGAGAAAGTCTTGCAAGAAAGTCAATTTACGTCCGGGAACGGTTAAAAGAGAACCGGCAGAGAAATAACCGGTTAAGGGAATCTGTGCTGGAAGAAATGGAAAAATCCCGCTTGCAGTTTGGAACTAGTGCTTCCAATGAGGCAAAAAAGGCGGTTCAGAAAGAAGCAGAGCAGAAAAAACAGTCTGCCTTAAAGAAATTACTGCAGAAAAAGCGTTACCAGAAACAGTATCAGGCTGCGAAACAGGGAAAGGCTGCGAAAGATGCAGTGTTTGTAAATGCACAGCGATTTACGGAGAAAGCCAAGGCAGCAGTCAAGGAGATTGTGGCGCAGAACCGGAATATCCTTCTGACGATAGGAGTTATGGTTTTGCTTTTTGCATTGATGGCAACGAGTCTGTCAAGTTGCGCTGCATTATTCCAGGGAGGTTCCAATGCCATTATTTCTACCAGTTATTCCAGTGAGGATGAAGATATTTATGCTGCGGAAAATGCTTATGTAGCATTGGAAAATGCACTGAATGAGCAGATCAATCAGATGAAGGCAAACCATTCCGACTATGATGAGTTCCAGTTCCAGATTGATGAGATTGGACACAACCCGTATCAGCTTATTTCTTACTTGACAGTCAAGTATGGCGGTTTTACCTATGCAGAGGTTGCGGATGAGATCCAGGAGATTTTTAAGGAACAGTATGGGTTGTATACGGACTCGACACGAGAAACTGTAACAGAAAAGAAAAAGGTCAGGGTTGGGGAATCACTGGGACAGGTGGTGACCAGCGGATATTGTAACTGTTCAATCTGTTGCGGGCAGTGGAGTGGTGGTCCGACTGCAAGTGGCGCATATCCACAGGCTAATCATACGATTGCAGTAGATGCTTCCAAGCCATTTGTGCCAATGGGAACCCATGTCATTATGAACGGAGTGGAATATGTAGTAGAAGATACGGGAGCATTTGCAAAATATGGTGTTCAGTTTGATGTATATTATGGTGATCATGCTTCTGCATCAGCACATGGGCATCAGACCTGGGAAGCGTACATAGCAGACAGCAACGGAAGTCAGGAAGTAGAAGTAACAACGACAAGAGAAGTGAACCGTTTGGATGTAACACTCACGAACCATAATCTGGATGCAGTTTTAAGAAACCGTATGACAGATAAGGAACAGGAGCAGTATGACGCTTACAACAAATACTATGGAAATCGTGATTATCTGTTTGACCTTAACTCAATTCCGACAGGCGGGGCAGGCTTTGGATATGATATTCCGGCAGAAGCACTTTCTGATCCGCAGTTTGCCAAGATGATTCGGGAAGCAGAAAAATATCTGGGTTATCCGTATGTGTGGGGCGGTGCATCTCCATCTACCAGTTTTGATTGTTCCGGTTTCGTATGTTGGGTAATCAATAACTGCGGAAATGGCTGGAATGTAGGAAGAACAACGGCAGATGGGCTTCGGTCTTATTGCTCCTATGTATCTCCATCTGATGCAAAGCCGGGAGATCTGATCTTTTTCCAGGGAACTTATGATACGCCGGGAGCGAGCCATGTTGGAATTTATGTAGGAAATAATATGATGATCCATTGTGGAAACCCGATTCAGTATACGAGCATTGCAAGCTCTTACTGGCAGCAACACTTTATGGCATTTGGAAGGCTTCATTAGAAGGGAGTGATGGAATATGAACATGCGATTAAAAAAGGTTCTGGATGATATTCAGAAAACTGAAGATAAGATTCTGGAATTACAGGAATATGTAAAGAAACTAAAAATCCAGAAAAAGCAGATGGAGGATGCAGAAATTATCAAGGCGATTCGTTCCATGAAAATGGATAGTCGAGAGATGTTGACTTTTCTGGATGGGATTCAGAACGGAACAGTTACCATGCAGTTTGATGAGGAGGGCAATCTCTCTATGGATAGTTCCGAAACAGATGCAAAGAAAGAAGAGAGTCTGGAGAGAAATGTGGCAACCGGACAGGTAGAAGAAAGTGAGGATTTGGAAGATGAAGAATAAGGTAATGAAAAAAATTTTGATGGTCATGCTGTCAGCTACGATGCTGATTGGTTCTGCCAGTGTGACTGCTTTTGCACAGGCAAATGAAAATGCAGAGCAGACCGAAGTAACAGAGCAGGTCATAGAAGAACAGCCTGCAGAGCAGCCTGCCACAGAAGGAACACCGTTTTCTACACCGGGAAACGGACAGCTTGTGGATGATAAGGAGAATGACAGTACCAAGCAGTTTCTGACTGTACAGACAAAGAATGGAAATACCTTTTATATGGTCATTGACCGTTCCGGTACTTCTGAAAATGTGTACATGATGTCACTTGTGGATGAAAATGACCTGGCAGAGTTCTTAGATGAAACCAAAGAAACGGAAAAGAAAGAGGAATCTGCGGTTGTTCTTCCAGAAACGACTACAACACCAGAACCGGAAACTACAGCACAGCCGGAAACAGAGGCAAAGCAGGAATCTGGCATTAACAAGATGATTGGATGGATTGCTTTGGGAGCAGTTGCAACGCTGGCATTGGGTGGTCTTGGCATGTTCGCTTTTGGAAAATTGAGAAAGAAAAAAGAGGACGGCATTGTAGAGGAAGGTCTGGAATTTGCTGATGACAGTTACATCAATGAAGATGAAGAAAATGCAGAGAATCAGCAGAAATAACAAAAAATCATAAAGTATGGAGAAAGGGCAGTTCTTTTGGGACTGCCTTTTTGACAGGAACAGGAGAAAAATATGGCGAAATTTTTAGTGATTGCAGAGAAACCAAGCGTGGCACAGAGTCTTGCAAAGAATTTATCTGCATATCAGAGAGAGGACGGCTATCTGGAGGGGAACAGTTGTATTGTCAGTTGGTGCTTGGGACATCTCGCAGAATATGCACCACCAGAAATTTATGATGAAAAATATGAAAAATGGCAGTTTGAGGATTTACCGATCATCCCGGAAGTATGGAAAGTGCAGGTATCAGAGGATAAAAAGAAGCAGTTTGAAGTATTGTGCAGCTTAATGAATCGGGAAGATGTGGCGTATCTGGTCAATGGCTGTGACGCCGGGAGAGAGGGAGAACTGATTTTTAAAAGAGTTTATGATCTGGCAGGCTGTCAAAAACCAGTGAAGCGTCTGTGGATCAGTTCAATGGAAGATGAAGCAATTCAGAAAGGCTTCCAGACCTTAAAGGACGGGAAAGAATACGCAGGTCTTTGTAATGCTGCGGTGTGCAGAGCGCAGGCAGACTGGCTGATCGGAATGAACGCAACGAGAGCCTATACAACCAGATATTTTAAACGCCTGGTGGTCGGCAGGGTACAGACACCAACGCTTTCCATGCTGACAGAAAGAAAAGAGAAAATCGAGCATTTCAAGAAAGAAGCCTATTATAAGGTTTCTCTGTCAGATGGGAAACTTACAGTAACATCAGAAAATATCCAGTCTGAAGCAGAAGCAGACGAATTAAGAAAACTTTGTGATGGGGAAGAAGCAATGGTTACAAAAGTAAAAAAGGCGCAGAAACGAATTTCACCGCCGAAACTTTATGATCTGACCAGTCTGCAGAGAGAGGCGAACCGTTATTTTGGATACACCGCGCAGAAAACACTAGATATGCTGCAGGAACTGTATGAGGAAAAGATGGTTACATATCCGAGAACGGATAGCCAGTATGTAACGGAAGATATGAAAGAAACGGTAGAAACACTTGCAGATGAAATGACAGATTTTCTCCCATTTTTGAAATCTGAACAGTCTGGAGGAAATGCAGAGCGTGTAATCAATAATACAAAAGTATCAGACCACCATGCAATCCTGCTGACAAAAGAGGCAGTAGAAAAAGGTATGGGAGGACTTTCAGATGGAAAGAAAAATCTTATGATGCTGATTGGACAGCAGCTTGTACAGGCAACCGGAGAAGATTACCTTTATGAGCAGACTGAAATTTCTGTACAGTGCAAAGAACATGAATTTGCTACGAAAGGAAAGCTGCCTGTGCAGATGGGATTTAAAGAAGTGGAAGAAGCCTTTCGGAAATATTGTGTGAAGGATAAGAAATCTGATGAACCAGATAATAAGACAGGACTTCCAGAAGTGTATGAGGAGGGAATGATTCTTGTTTCTGTGAAAGCAGAGAAGAGTACCCATTACACTTCCCCACCGAAGATGTTTACCGAAGATACTCTGCTTGCTGCGATGGAAACAGCGGGAAATAAGGAATTTGATTCTGAAACAGAGAAAAAGGGACTTGGGACACCGGCAACCAGAGCTAATATTATTGAGAAACTGGTATCTTCCGGGTATGCAGAACGTAAAGGAAAACAGATTCTTCCTACGGCGGCAGGCTGTGAGCTGATTCATGTGATGCCGGAGAATCTGAAATCTGCAAGCCTGACAGCAGAATGGGAGAATCAGCTTCTGATGATGGAAAAGGGAAAAATTCGGGATGATGAATTTATGGATGGGATTGTATCTATGATTACTGAGATCCTTTCTGTATGCAGGGCGATTCCGGAAGAAGAACGAAGTCGTTTTCAGACTGCAAGGGAAGTAATCGGGAAATGTCCAATATGCGGTTCCGATGTATATGAGGGTAAGAGCAATTATTACTGTTCTGACAGAAGCTGTCCGTTTGCTTTATGGAAGTCAAATAGGTTTCTGGAAAGTATGAAAAAATCAATGGATAAAAAGATGGCTGTGGAGCTTCTGAAAAGGGGACGTACTCATGTAAAAGGACTGTATTCCAAGAAAAAAGACAGCAAATTTGATGCTGACCTTGTACTTGGGGTGGAAGATGGAAAAGCCAGATTCAGTCTGGAATTTCCTAAAAAGAAAACAAACAGCAACAAAAAGAAAAAATAAAGAACTGACGGAAGGAGGAATAAGGTTATGGCTCGATTGGAAGATATAAGAGGTCTTGCAGAAGCACATGCATCCAGTATCAGCAGTTCGCCCAGGGACTGGATGAACTATCTGGATACCGCAGCCAGATTATACCGATACCCATTTATGGATCAGCTTCTGATTCATGCACAGCGTCCACAGGCAACTGCCTGTGCGTCGCTGGAATTATGGAATCAAAAAATGTTTCGGTGGGTAAACAGAGGGGCAAAAGGAATTGCCCTTATAGATGAAACCACGCAGAAAACAAGACTTCGATATGTATTCGATGTTCAGGATACCCATATGGTAAATGGTGGAAGAACACCGTATCTGTGGAAACTACAGGAAGAACAGCAGGAAGAGGTATTGCTTCACCTGGAAGAAGTTTATGGATTGGAAGCGAAAGATACGAAAAATCTTTCTGACGCTTTGATGGCAACCGCTAGGTATATGGTGGAGGAAAATCTGGAGGAGTATCTGGATGGTCTGTTGTATGTGACAGAGGGAACCTATCTGGAAGAACTGGAGGAAGATACCATCCGCAGTGAGTTCCGAAGTCTGTTGACGGACAGCATTTATTATACTCTTGCTTCCAGATGCGGACTTGATCCAATGGAACGGCAGGAGGAAATGGATTTTGTACATATTACAGATTACAATCGCCTCTCTGTGCTGACATTCATTGGAAATGCCACAAGCAGAGCGAGTGAATCAGTTCTGGTGGATATTGGAAGATATGTACATCGCATTTCATTAGAAGAAATGAAAAAAGGTATTGAAAATTCAGAAGAAAGGAATTATAATAACTTTAACACGTTAATTCGTGAAAGCAAAGAAAACAACGATACTATTACAGAAAAAGAATATTCACAGGAAAATGAAGGAGGAAATGAGTATGGCACTGACATATCATCGAAAAGGGGATTATCTGTTTCCAAACCTGACAATTCAGGAAACAGAAGCACAGATCGGGAAATACGGAATGCTGCGGAGGACATTTCTGAAGGAGTACAAGAACAGCCTGTACCAGAGTCTGTTGCTGACCGGGAAATTGAACAGCCATCTGGAGGAGATCGAGAAAGCGGCACAGGAGAGATTGGAAGTACTGATGGAGAAACTGTTGGAGAAGAATCCGGCACCGTCGAAAGAGGAGAACCCGATGGCGTGGGCAGCACATATGAACAGTCTGACGGCAACAGCGGAAGAGAGCATCTTGACGGAATTGGTATACAGTTAATTGAAGATACAAGTGAAGATCAGTTAAGTAAAGCAGAGGAAGAAATTGCCTCTGCTTTATCTTTGCCAGAACTTCCGTCTGTAAATGAACAGAAACGAGAAATTGAAAACAGAGTAGCTGCCCTTTATGCAGGAGAGATTGCCATTCCAAGTGAAGTGGTCGATGAGGTTTTAAGAACCGGAGGAAACCGAAGCAAGAGCCAGCTTCGTATTATCTATAATTTTATGAGCGAACAGACACCGGAGGAATATACGGAGTTTGTGAAGCGGGAGTATGGGACTGGTGGAAAAGGCTTTGAAATCAATGGTATGGAGTATTCGGTCTGGTTTGATGAAACCGGATTGCAGATTGCAGTAGGACATACGGTTACGGATCAGATTCTGGATAAGGTGTTTTTATCCTGGGAAGATGTGAGTGGACGTATCCATCAGCTTTTGAAACAGGGTGAATATGCACCGCAGTCTGTACTCGATGTTGCAAGGGAGAACGCAGTAAAGGAACATGCCCAGGCACTTGCCTATATGAAAGCGGATATGGCAGAGGGTGTAGCGGAACTTGTTTTTGATGAAGAAGATTTACCATATCTTCGCAGTATTTATCCAGAAATAACAGATTATCTGGAAGAAAAGTTGTCAGATTCGCAGTGGCTGTCAGATATGAATGAGCGTTTGGAAGGACTGGCAATGGCTTATGAGGAAGATAGAAGCATTATGCGGTTCCGTACCTATAACCCAGTCAGAATATCCAGTCAGTTCCAGAAATTTGCAGCAGAAGTGGTTCCATACAGTGCCAGGGAGGAATTTGCATGGCAGGAACATAAGGTGTTTATTACTCAGGATGAAATAGACGCTTTTCTTGCCGGTGGAGGTCCTTATTCTGATGGCAGGCTTTCTACCTATTCGTTTTATCTTCTGAATGAAGATGATAAAGCGAGAACAGATTTTATTAAGGAAAAATACGGTACAGGTGGTTGTAGCCACGCTTTATGTGGTGCAGATAATTCCCATGCAGATTATGACGGAAAAGGGTTGAAACTGGAGAGAGGAACCTATGGGAATCCAGATACTTCGGTGTTGCTTCCCTGGGCAAAAGTGGCGAAAAGAGTCGGTTATCTGATTGATAATCAACAGTTTTTACATTCTGCTGATTATTCCCGTATGCCAGATTATGAAAGGGAACGAATTGCAGGGAAAGTGATCAGCTTTTATGCAAGACTGCCAGAAGAAATTGAGCGTCCATTTAAACAGGATTTCTTCAATGAAGAAGCAAAAAAAGAATTACCTGCTATGCTGAATGATTCGGAACAGGCACAGAAACTGTTACAGGCGATGGACGATGCACTGGCAATGCTGCCATTGGATTTTGAATCAGTAAATGAAACTTATGAGAAGAAATTACAGCTTTTAACAGAAGTACATCAGTATGTGGAGGGCAGCTATACGATTTTCCCGGCACAGGAAGTAGCAGAGCAGACGGAAGGCTTGACAGGATACCAGATGTCTTTATTTGACATTATGAGTAATTCTGAACTAGAGGAAATTACGGAAGAACCGGAAGTAGAAGTGGAAGAGATACAGAATGAAGAACCAGAGGCAGATCCGCATATGTCCTTTGAAGAAGCAAAAGAATTGTGGGAAGATGGCTTTTATGAGGATGATTATGTATTAAAAAGTCGTGTAGGCGAACTGATCTATGACAGTATGGATACAGTTGGAAAATCTGTAGAGGATTTTTCCGAGGAACAGATGGCGGTTATCCGAAAGTTGGCTGAACAGGAGCGTATGTTAGAACCAGTATTGAATCCAGACTTTTCACCGGAACAGATGCAGTTGGTTTCTGACATTTCGGAAAAACTCTGGAATGATAATGGCAGATGGCAGGAGGATATGATCGAGCCATATACAGATCATGTCATGAATCCAGAAGAAATTACCAGAGTACGACAAGAACTGGATTTACAAGAATCAGAGCCTGAGCCAGAAGATGTAGTTGTACAGGAACAGTGGGACGAGAATGTATTTGAATATCAGGGGTATCATTTTGAACCAGTGGGGATTCTTCCGCAAGGTCTGGAAGGGAAAGAACTGGTAAACCAGACAAGAGGAAATACAGAATTACATTTGACTACCTACGAGCGAGAAGATGATATTTTATATTCCTATGCAGGATTTTACGAAGCAAGTGGTTCATCAAAAGCTGATATTTTCCGGTGTATGGAAACCGGACGAAATTATATTCCAGGGGAGAACGAACTGTTTGGCTATGAGGGAGAATTTTTGCCATATCTGCAGAATGAACAGGTGCAGGAACAGGAACCTCATAACTTCCATATTACGGACGATGACTTTGGTGCTGGCGGTCCGAAGGCAAAGTTTAAAGCAAATATGGAAGCTATCCGGCTGCTGAAAGAACTGGAACAGGATCAGAGATTAGCAACACTGGAAGAACAGGAAGTGTTGTCGAGGTATGTTGGATGGGGCGGTATTCCCCAGGCTTTTGAAGAAAGAAACAGTGCCTGGGCAGAGGAATATACACAGTTAAAAGGAGTCCTTACGCCAGAAGAATACAGTGCAGCAAGGGCATCAACGCTGAACGCTTTTTATACTTCTCCAACAGTCATCAAGGCAATGTATGAAGCACTTGGAAACATGGGACTGAAACAGGGAAATATCCTGGAACCGTCCTGTGGAGTAGGAAACTTTATGGGACTTTTACCGGAAAGTATGAGTACCACAAATATGTATGGTGTAGAGCTTGATCCGGTTTCCGGGCAGATTGCAAAGCAGCTTTACCAGAAGAACAGGATTGCAGTACAGGGATTTGAGGAAACCAGTTACCCGGACAGCTTTTTTGACTGCGTGATTGGAAATGTACCGTTTGGGGCATATCAGGTCAGTGACCGCAAGTATGACAGATACCATTTTATGATCCATGATTATTTTATTGCAAAATCCTTAGACCTGGTACGTCCGGGAGGAGTGGTGGCAGTTGTCACATCAAGCGGTACAATGGATAAACAGAATCCGGAAGTTCGACAGTATTTTGCGAACCGGGCAGACCTGCTTGGGGCAATCCGTTTACCGAACAATGCTTTCCAGAGAAATGCCAATACCAGTGTGGTTGCGGATATTCTGTTTTTCCAGAAAAGGGACAGGGCTGCGATCACAGAACCAGATTGGGTACAGTTAAAAACTACACCGGAAGGCTATACGGTTAATTCTTATTTTGCCGATCATCCGGAAATGGTGCTTGGGGATTTCACGACAGAAAGTACCCAGTACGGAAAACAGGAAGTGACGGTAAAGGCAAAAGAAGGAGCAGATCTGGCAGAGCAGTTAAAAGAAGCGGTAAAATATATCCAGGGAACCATCACAGAGCAGGAGATTTCGGATACGGAACTGGAAGAACAGGTGGTATCCATACCGGCAGATCCGGATATTAAGAATTTCAGCTTTGCACTTGTCGGAGAGGATATTTATTACAGAGAAAATTCTGTTATGAATAAGATGGAGCTTCCCGTTGTGACAGGCGAGCGTGTCAGAGGCATGGTTGCGATCCGGGATGCAACAAACAGGCTTCTGGAAAGACAGTTGGAAGAATGCAGTGATGAAGAGGTTGCCAGTTTACAGACTGAGTTGAACCAGGCTTATGACAGCTTTACTGCAAAATATGGACTACTCAGCAGCAATGCGAATAAAAGAGCGTTCAGCATGGACAGCAGTTATTGCCTTTTGACTTCCCTTGAATTTCTGGACGAAAAGGGTGAGTTGAAACGGAAGGCAGATATATTTACAAAAAGGACGATCCGCAGGGCAGAGCCGGTAACATCGGTGGATACTGCAAGTGAGGCACTGGCGGTATCTATCGGGGAAAAGGCAAAAGTAGATATTCCTTATATGATGCAGCTTACCGGAAAAACAGAGGAAGAGGTCACAGAGGAGCTTACGGGTGTTATCTTCAAGAATCCTCTTACGGATAAATGGGAGCCATCCGATGAGTATCTTTCCGGGAATGTCAGAGAGAAGCTGAACATTGCAAGGCAGTTTGCAGAAAACCACCCGGAATATATGGTCAATGTGCAGGCACTGGAACGGGTACAGCCGAAAGATCTGGATGCTTCCGAGATTGAAGCAAGGCTTGGGGCAACATGGATTTCTCCAGACTATATTACAGAGTTCATGGCAGAGACATTCCATACACCACGACAGCATATCAATTATGAGCGTATCAAAGTCCAGTATGCGGAAGTGACTGGACAATGGAACATAAAAGGAAAGAATGTGGACAGCAGCAATAACCCGCTTTCTACGGCAACTTACGGAACACAGAGGGCAAATGCTTACAGGCTGTTGGAAGATGCCCTGAATCTGCGAGACACAAAAATCTATGACACGATACATGATGCAAATGGGGAACACCGGGTACTGAACCGGAAAGAAACCACCCTGGCACAGCAGAAGCAGGAACTGATCCGGGAGGAATTTAAAGAGTGGATCTTTAAGGATATGAGCCGACGTGAAACACTCTGTAAAATTTATAATGAACGGTTTAACAGCATCCGGCCAAGGGAATATGATGGCAGTCATATCCAGTTTGTCGGAATGAATCCGGAAATTAAGCTGATGGAGCATCAGAAAAATGCAGTGGCACATATCCTTTATGGAAATAATACACTGCTTGCACACTGTGTGGGTGCAGGCAAGACGTTTCAGATGATTGCAGCCGGTATGGAGAGCAAACGTCTGGGACTGGCACAAAAGAGCCTTTATGTGGTTCCAAATCATTTGCTGGAACAGTGGGGAAGCGATTTCTTACGCTTGTATCCGGGAGCAAATATTCTGGTAGCAACGAAGAAAGATTTTGAACCGGCAAACAGAAAACGGTTTTGTTCCAGAATCGCAACTGGTGATTATGATGCAGTTATCATTGCACACAGCCAGTTCGAGAAAATTCCGCTTTCCAGAGAAAGACAGATTGCATTGCTGAAGGATCAGATTGCAGATATTACTTTTTCTATTGAGGCGGCAAAAGAGGAAGCAGGACAGCAATATACGGTCAAGCAGATGGAAAAGACAAAGAAAACGTTGAAAGCGAAACTGGAAAAACTGAATGACCAGACACGAAAAGATGATGTGGTTACTTTTGAACAGCTTGGCATTGACAGGTTGTTTGTGGACGAGAGCCACAACTATAAGAACCTTTTTTTGTACACAAAAATGCGGAATGTGGCAGGCATTTCACAGACCGATGCACAAAAAAGTTCGGATATGTTTATGAAATGCAGGTATATGGATGAGATTACTGGGGGAAAAGGAATTACGTTTGCAACGGGAACACCCGTATCAAACAGCATGACTGAGTTATACACCATTATGAGATACCTCCAGTATGATACGTTAATGAATATGGGAATGGGACATTTTGATTCGTGGGCAGCGACTTTTGGAGAAACAGTTACAGCAATCGAATTGTCACCGGAAGGGACGGGCTATCGTGCAAAAACACGATTTGCCCGTTTTTTTAATCTTCCAGAGCTGATCTCCATATTTAAAGAAGCTGCGGATATTCAAACTGCAGATATGCTGAATCTTCCTGTACCGGAAGCAGAATATATCAATGAAGTATTAAAGCCGAGCGAGGAACAGAAAGAAATGGTAGAAGCCTTTTCAGAACGTGCAGAAAAGGTTCGTGGCGGTGTGGTAGATCCAAGGGTAGATAACATGCTCAAGATTACCAATGACGGAAGAAAATGTGCATTAGACCAGAGGCTTTTAAATGATATGCTGCCGGATGCAGGGGAAAGCAAGGTAAATGCCTGCGTGGAGAATGCTTTCCAGGTATGGGAGGACGGAAAAGATACACAGGCTACCCAGTTGATCTTCTGTGACCTTAGCACACCGAAAAATGACGGAACATTCAATGTTTATGATGATGTGAGAAACAAGCTGGTGGAACGGGGAATCCCGAAAGAGGAGATCGCATTTATTCATGAGTATAATACGGAAGTAAGAAAAGCGGAGTTGTTTGCAAAGGTGCGGGCTGGGCAGGTAAGAATCCTGATGGGTTCTACTCCGAAACTTGGTGCTGGTACCAATGTTCAGGACAAGTTACTTGCATTGCATCATCTGGACTGCCCCTGGAAACCATCTGACCTGGAACAGCAGGAGGGACGTATTCTCAGACAGGGAAACCAGAATGATAAGGTAAAAATCTTTCGGTATGTAACGGAAAATACATTTGATTCGTACATGTGGCAGATTCTGGAAAACAAACAGAAGTTTATTTCGCAGATCATGACTAGCAAGTCCCCGGTTCGTGCCTGTGAAGATGTAGATGATACAGCTCTGTCCTATGCAGAGA
>OLPS01001764.1_pt1 | contig 21728 bp, 16 predicted proteins | sample 1673071 | NCBI WGS metagenome assembly OLPS01 (sample SAMEA3136752, study PRJEB25190) | human gut metagenome | reverse complement strand
CTGTCCTTAAAATTGATGAAGCAAATAACCTTGGTGCAGCGCGTATACGTATCCGCTCCCTGCTTTCTGCAATCCGCGTCCGCGAGCAAAAGCATATTGAGCGCCATGTTGTTTCTTCTGCCTATAACCGTGTTCTCTTCACAAAGGAAATGAAGAAAAACTACACCATTCTTTGTCCGCAGATGAGTCCGATCCACTTTGATCTGCTTGAAACTGCACTCAGAAGCTCCGGTTATAATGTTGAGATCATGAAGGAAAGCCGCACAGCTGTCGATGTTGGTTTGAAATATGTAAATAATGATGCCTGCTATCCGTCACTGATTGTTGTCGGCCAGATCATGGATGCTCTGTTATCAGGCCGCTATGATCTTAACCATGTTGCTATCTTTATGACGCAGACTGGAGGCGGCTGCCGTGCAAGTAATTATGTCGGCTTTATCCGCCGTGCACTAGAAAAGGCTGGAATGGCTCAGATTCCTGTTGTCTCACTTAATTTAAGTAAGCTTGAGGCAAATCCGGGTATGACCTACACTCCTGCTCTCGCCATCCGTGCTGTACAGGCTATCGTATATGGCGATTAGCTGCTTGACCGTGAACTGTTCGCCGTGGGATTTCTGAATATCGTCAATGCCCATCTCTATATCGTCAAGCTGTCTTTGGAGCTGCTCCCTCTGGCGTTCCATACTCATCGGTATTTTTTCAAACTGGCTATGCCCTATGATGACCGCATCGTAATCGCCTGTGGCTATTCTGCCGCAGAACTTTTTACGGTTGGCGGTTTCAAAGTCCTGCTTTCGTGCCACTAAAATATTGGCACTCGGATACAATCGCAGATACTCGGAAGCCCACTGACCGACAAGGTGATTTGGTACAACAAACATAGATTTCTGGCAGAGTCCGAGCCGCTTGCTCTCCTGTGCGGCTGCGACCATTTCAAAGGTTTTGCCTGCACCGACCTTGTGTGCAAGGAGCGTGTTGCCGCCGTAAAGGATATGGGCAATCGCATTGACTTGGTGAGGTCGGAGCGTGATTTCTGGGCTGATACCTCCGAAAGTGATATGTCTGCCGTCATACTCACGGGGGCGGACAGAGTTAAAGGTATCGTTGTAAGAACGGACAAGGCGGTTTCTGCGTTCGGGGTCTTTCCAAATCCAATCCTGAAACGCCTGCTTGATAACTTCCTGCTTTGCCTGTGCCGCCGTGGTTTCCTTGTGGTTGAATACTGCCTTTTTGTTGCCGTTTTCGTCGTAAACATAGTCAAAGATACGCACATCACGCAGATTAAACGTGTCCTCGATAATACGATAGGCGGAAGCCCTCTTTGTACCGTAGGTGCTGTCCGCCTTGACATTGCTGTAATCGGAACTCTTATTCTCGATAAACCAATCGCCGTTCATCGCTGTGTAGCGTACCTTGATTTTGCCTGCCGCATAGTTTGACGGAGTTAAAAGCTCCATAACAAACTGCTGAATATCCTCCTGCGGTATCCAAGTAGCACCAAGTCGGACGGAGATTTCGCCTGCACTCAAATCCTTTGGAATAACCTTTTTGAGTGCTTCGGCGTTGATTATAAGCTCTGGGTCTGTCTTTGCCGCCGTTTCTGCAATCACAAGTTTATTGCGGACATTGCCAGACAGGTATTCGTCTGCGGTCACATATTTTGCAGGCTCGGATTGGGGTATCTTAAAGATAACGCCCTGTAAATCACGGATTAGCTCCGCCTGTTCCTTGCCTGTCAACTTCGCCATAAACGGCAAATCCACACGGGCTTTTTCTCCGATGGAGATTGCAAGGGCTTCGCTTGCCGTTTCCACGGAAGTCACGGCACGGTGGGGCTTGATAGTCCTCTTGGAGAACATATCGGCTTTCCGTTTGAAATTGCCCTCGTCGTCAAGCACCTCCAGAGAACATAAAAGGAAGTAGCTCTCGTCCGAAGCAAACGCCAGATAGTTCCCTCGGCTGTTGATAAGACCGTACTTTGCGGTGTAGGCGTCGTACAGTCGGTTAAGGTTTTCCTGCTCGGTGCGTATGAGTTCCTCTGGATAATCCTCGGTCTGGTATGCTATGAGCTTCCGCACACAATCCCTTATTTCCACCAAGCCTTTTACACGGCTCTCGGCAGTCATTGAGAGATTGGCAGGGGTCATCACATTGTTTTCACGGAAATACACCTTGCCGTTTACCAGAGTGTAGGAGAAGTTTTTAACGCTTGGGTCGGCAGGGATAGCCTCGTCCTGCCCGTCGGAGATTTCGTCAATCTCATATTCTGGAATTTCGCCGTTGATGTTCTGCACGGCTTCGTGGAGCAGCTCGGCAAGGGGAATATCCTTTTTCGCTTTGCAGGCAGCGTCCATCTTCCCGAAGCGTGTGCTTTCCATTACCATATCGCCCATAACCATCTCTGGGTGTTTAACAAAATAGCTGTTCATCGTAACGCCGTTTTCGTCCGTATCAAGGTGTACCCAATCTGGCTCGATGTCGATTACTCGGTCACGCTTCTGCAAAATGAGAATATCACTTGTGACCTCTGTGCCTGCGTTTGCCCGAAAAGTATTGTCGGGCAGACGGACAGCTCCCAACAGCTCGGCTCTCTGGGCGATATATTTCCGCACCTCTGGACTCGCTTTATCCATCGTACCCTTTGAGGTAATGAACATCACAACGCCACCGGCACGGGCTTTATCCAATGCCTTTGCGAAAAAGTAATCGTGTATGCGGAAATTCTGGGCGTTGTATCGGCTGTCATTGACCCGAAAATCTCCAAACGGCACATTGCCAAGCACCACATCAAAGTAGTCATCTGGCAGCTTTGTTTTCTCAAAACCCTCTATGGCGATATTCGCTTTCTGATAGAGCTGCTTTGCAATCCTGCCTGTCAAAGAGTCGATTTCTACGCCGTGGAGCTTTGATTTTTCCATACTGTCGGGAAGCAGACCGAAGAAATTGCCTGTACCGCAGGACGGCTCCAAGATGTTGCCCTCGGAGAAACCCAGACGGTCAAGTGCTTCATACATTGCCTTGATAACAATAGGCGGAGTATAAAAGGCAGTCAGCGTGGACTCTTTTGCGGCACGGTATTCCTCTGGAGAGAGGGTTACATACAGCTCCTTAAATTCATTTGCCCAAGCCGCATTGTTCTCATCAAACGCCATAGACAGACCGCCCCAACCCACATATCCTGCAAGTATTTTTTGTTCTTCGGGTGTGGCAAGACGGTTTTCGATTTCAAGGTCGTGTAAGAGATTGACTGCCGCCATATTTGCCTTAAACTTTTCCTTTGCTCCGCCAATACCTAAAGTATCCTCGGTAATACGGTAGTTGCTGCGGTCAGAGGTAACGGCAGGAGCTTTTTCTTTTTCGGGAAGTGACTCTGCCTGCTCCTGTGCTTTAAGCCATTCACGGACACGGGGCAGCTTCTCCACACGGTTAATCGGGAAGCCTGCTTCGTTCTGGAATGTGATGTCACGCATCGAAACATCGCCGCTGATTTTTCCAACACTTTCGATGACATAGCGGCGGTTATCAAGCGTGATTTCCTTGCCGATGAGGTCGTCTGTCTGCTCCATAGCAGGGGCAGGAGCTTCCGCACTATTAAGCGTATCCGCAACCGCCTGTGCTTCTTCCTCGCTGTTAAAAGTCTGGTAGATACCGTCAATATTGTAATATCTGCCGTCCTGTGTATCGGAAACAACATTGTTATCACGAATAATAAACGGCTCGTCAAATGCGTCTGAGGTCTGCTCCACGGTAAAGCGTGGTGTATCTTCAGATTGCTCCGCTTCTTCGGGAACTCTAAACCATTCGCTTTCGGTAGCCATTATCTCGGCAAGGAGCGTTTCGTCCTCTTTCGTCAGCTCGGTGTGCTGCTCCAGATAGGGAATGAACTGCTCACGCCCGAAACGCAAGCTCTCCATCTTCTCTCGGTAGTAGTCCTCGCCTTGCTTTTTCCACTCTGGGATAAAGGGGCAGTTCGGGGATAGGCAGTAATCATAGTAATTTTTGATATGGGCAATCAAATCGCCCTCGCCGTCGCCAATGTCAAACCGCCCGTCATAGTGGAAGTCCTCACCGTCAAAAACAGCGGAAATCTCAAAATCGGTCTTGTGATACCAACCGATATTTTTATCGTCTTCACGCTCACGGTGCTGTTTTTCGTCCAGAACGCCAAGCAGCTTATTCCCAAGAGCAAAGCTCAAATTGGTAAAACGGTCATTGAACTCCTTATCATAAAAGGCAGGGTGTTCCGAAAAACCGATAGAGAATGTCAAACTGTCTGGCTTTTTCTCAGAGAGTGTTTCTGTTTTCTGCTTCTCGGTAACGACTACTTTCAAGTGGTCGTTTGCCGCATTTTCCTTTAGCTTTTCTTCAAGGTCGCCACGGCTCAACTCTTTGCCGAACAGCGGGAACTCCACATTTTGCAGAGAAACGCTGTCCTCGGAAATGGTCACTACCTCATACTTATCCGCACCGATATACACCACATCGCCCTCGTGATAGAGGTAGTGCAGAGGATGCAGCTCCAAAAGCTCCTGCCCGAAACGCCACGCATTGCTGCGGCTGTAAACATCGCTTGTCTTGCCCTGTACCAATTTCAAAAAGTCAATGAGCTGCTGAACGGTGGCAGGGTCGGATAAATGCTGTTCCATCTGTTCGGCAGTCACATCGGATAGGTCTGTGCGTTCTACATTGGAAAGCAAGGCTTTCTCATAACCGTCCAAATCTCTGATAAAGTCAGAAAGCCTTAACGCAAGGGTATCCCGTTTGTCGGCAGGGGGCAGGTCACGCTTTGAGTCAATAAAAACCTGTCGCCGTATCTTCCTTTGACTCTCAATCTCATATTGCGGAGCTTCGACCTTTTCCAGATAGTCGGCGTAATGTTCTTCCTCTTTTGGATTGAGATAGCATTTATTCTTCACTATCAACTCACGCAAGCGTTTTTCAACCTTTGACCAAGGGAGAAGTACATCGGGTTCGGTATATGAACCGTGCTTTTCTATGGCAATACCTTTTCCACTAAACCAAGCACCGCCCTGTGTACCGTCTGGATAGAAATGCGTACCGCCGCCGATACCATATTCCTTTTTAAGAAATTCAATATTCTTCTTGCTATCCTCGTGCTTCCAGAACTGACGATAAATACGGTACTTGCCGTCTTGAAAATCGCTTCCCTTTACCAGAACAGAGTCAATATCCTCCTGTGAAACGGAAAAAGCAGAGGACTTTTCTTCCTCTGCTTCAACCATCATTTCAATCTGTTCATCCACTGTGGGGAGATTGGCTCTGACCTCATCTTCGTTGGCAATGCTTACTTGTAAATCAGTTCGGTCAAGATGACCTCCTCCGCTTGACTGCGGATATTGTTCATCATTCCTACCCACTGCATCGGTGCTTTCTCTTTCAGCTCCTCCGTCACGCCCTGTTCCTCGGAGAGCTGCTTCGTCAGAAGCTCCAATCTCTGGAGTGCGGTCTGTTCGGTCTGGTAGAGATGTTCGGAGAGTTTCCCCGATGTCAGCAGATTGAGATAAGTCACTCGCTTGTTCTGCTCCAGATAATCCCTGTGCATCATAGCGTACCTGCCAAGCTGAATTTCTGGCTCTGTCGGTAATGTTAGGTCGGGAATAAGATAATCCCCCTGTTTCGTGTAAGTGATTTCGCTCATTATCGTTGCTCCTTTCGGGTTGTTTTCTGCCCTTATCATACTGATTTCGGGCTGTTTGTGCAAAGGTGCGATTTTGGCTTTTCTCTGCAATTTGCACATTTCGGACGGTCTGGGAAATCTCTCGGAGTGCCATTTCGGAAATATCGCTTGTGGCAAGTCCGATAGCGTTTATCGTGGCAGGGGTATTGAAATTGATAATGTCGGAAAAATCGTCACGCTCAAAATACTCGCCTGTATCCAGACCGCAGCGGCTCATCAGCATAAATGCAACGCTGTTTACTGCAAGCCGCTTATAGATAACCTCAACATTGAAGTCGTCAAGTTCCTCTAAAAAGCTGTCCTTCGTACACTCTTTAAGCTGTGCCAGATAATCGGGCAGATTGTCCTCAACGGCGTTTTTAGCGGTCTGCATAAGAGCTTCGCCCAAGTCATTACCCTCTAAACCCCCAAACCTGTCGGAGAGCCGTTCTATGACCGCCTGTTCGTATCGCTCATTCATCTGCCATATCGGAACAGGGCGGCTGTTATAATATCCCTCGTGGGTATCGGAAACATCAAAATAGTATTTGAGGGTATTCCTGCGACCTTTCGTATCAAACACCGCTATTCCACGGCTGTTCTTATTTACCCAACGCTTAAACTGTCTGTTCCAAGTTTCAAGCGTGGTTACAGCGGTAGCGTCGGGGCGTTGAGCGAAAATCAAGAGCTGCTCGTCAAAGCGACACTTATAATTTCGGCAGGCAGAGGACAAAAAGCTCTGCCACGCCTGCGGATTCCTTGAAACCGCAGCACCTGTACGCTGATACAGTTCTGTAATTAGCTGATACTTCGCAGCCATATTTTCGTACACCTCCTTATCGTTCTAAATCTCGGCTTTTTTGTTTCTTGTCGTATTCCTCACACCTCTCGGCAATCTCGCAATACATCTTTTTACGCATTTCAGACTCATACGCTCGGTATTCCTTTGCCTTTTCGGTGGGCTTATACCAAACGGTTTTCTTATCGGCTTCGTCCAAGCTCTCATAGCGTTCATCAATCATATCGCTGTATTTCTTGTAGATTTTCTGTGCCTGCAAGCTGTCTATTGCATAGCGGTATCGGTCAAGGCTTTTGTGTGAGCCACGAAGCTGTGCATATTCATAGAGCATACAGACAATTTCACGGTCAAGACCTTTCTGCCCCTCGGCGGCATAGATTTCCGACAATCCTTTACAACGCCACGAATGGAAAGGGGCTGTGTCATTGGAACTGTGAGACGAAATATATACGCCGTCCTTTTTCACGGTTATGCGATTTATAAGCTCAGTACTCATTCCGCACCACCGCCCAGAAAAGAAATGACCTTATTTGCCTTGATACTCTTTTGCAGGTCGTTGATAAGCCCGATGTCGGCAACCGTGATACCCTGCATAGAGAGAATATCGTCCATTGTCATAGCGGAAATCTCTTTTTCATCGGTAAAGCCTGCTTCAAAAATCTTGTTCAAGACCTTAATTGCTTTTTGATTTACAGCCATTTATCGTTCCTCCTTGTTGTTAGGCTTCTTTGCTTTTTCCTGTTTCTTGATTTTAGCAACGGCTTCCTTTGCCCAATCTGGCATTTTCTCTGGCTTGATAACACCAAGCACATCGTACCTTTCCCATCTGGCTCGTTTACCGTCTGCAAGGCAAGTACCAAACACCGCCTGACCTCTGCCGCCAATTGCACCGTGTCCGCCGTCCACCAATACAAGCTGATAGGCAGAGTGCTGATATTCATAGCGGTTAAGCTCTGCATTGATAACCACCACCTTGCCAACAATGCTCTCATTTCGGTTATCAGGAATACAATCCTCTGTGGTAAACGGGGTCATATCAAAATCAAATCGGGATTGCTCCTCTTTGACGACTTCAATCTGTGCCTGCACTCGGTCAGTAAATATCTGCATTGCTTCCAGATAATCGTCCGTACCCACCGCTTCTGTTGCCCACGCTGCGGAAAACGGATTATCATAGGTGCAGAAGCAGACCATAAAGGGATATTTATCTGCTTCGTTTACACCGAATACAACCTCTTTTTTGCCGATATGGATACTCTGCCTGACCTCATAATCGCCAAGCATACGCTTTTCTTCATTCTCCATCTGGCTGCTCCTTTCTTCGTTTTTTCTCGTTCTGCTCGTCTAAAATCTTTTTGATACAGACATCGCAGAAAATAATAGACCCGTCCTTGTATCGGGGATAAGGACAGGTCGTACAGTCATATATTTTCTTTTTATCGCTCACGGTCATCACGCTGCCTTTGCTTTTTCTGGGGCTGATTGTACGGCATATTACACTCGGTTTTATACCGTTCATTCAGCTTTTCTCTGGCAGAGGACAGCTCATTGCAGTAATAGCCCCAAAAATATTCCTTGCCGTTTTTACAATACCAACAGACATACGGATTAGGAGCTTTTGGGTTATGACCAATGACAAGCTCGTTACTCCCGATAGTACAGCTCTCGATAATTTCATAACCGCCGTTTATGCGTTTTTCTTCGTTCATAAGCACCTCTCATTCTTTGGCATACTTCCGATAAGCCTTTTCGCCTGCGGCACGGAGCTTCTGCACACGGACGCTCCCTACAAGCTCTGGGAATTTTGCCTGCAGCTTTCGTCTTGTCCTGCCCACGCTCTCAATGCTCGGAAGCCCAAGATAACGGTACTGCGACATTACCTCCGCAAAGGGCATTGCACCTGTGTCTTTCAAACAGGTATTGCACACCTTTAGATACAACAGCATATCGTCGTTTCTGGCTTCCTCGTCTTTTTCAAGAATGGCTTTCACTTTGCCCTCAATGGTTTTGAGATTTCTCATCGTACACCTCCATATAAATAGGAAAAGGGAGGCTCGTTGTGGCAAGCCGCCCCGTTCCTGCAAAATCGGGTTACTTCTTCTTCCTGTTTCGGATATTGAGCCATATCATCGCACCGATGATAAACGCCACAAGCACTATGGCAACAATCGTTTTAGCGTCCATTCCTTAATCCTCCTTTTTCTTTCTGTTCTTAAAGCCGATAAAGCCAAGCACTCCTGCACCTGCAAGGGAAACAGCCGAAAGACTTACCCACAAGCCCAGATTAAAATCGTCGCCCGTTTTCGGGGTATCTCTGAACTCGTTGTGCATCTGGACAATCGTGGTCGCCCCTACCTTGATAGTGAGCTGTTTGTCGGCAGGAAGAATATATCCTGCGGAAGCCTTGTCGTTTACTTCGGATACGGTGTAATCACCAATTCTCAAGCCCTCAACGAAGATTTCGCCGTTTCGGTCAGTCGTAAAGGTCTTGTCATAGCCGTTCACGCCTGTTACTCGGAAAGAGAAGCCCTCAACCTTGCCGTCGGAAGATGTTTTGACGATTTTTAATGAGCCTGCCTGTGCGGCGTTCACAAAGCCTTTTCCTGCTTCATTTTCCACCACATAGGTCTTGCCGTTTTCATCAATGGATACGGTATAGACATTTTCATCAAGGACGAAGCCTGTCGGGGCTGCTTTTTCACGGACAAAATATTTTCCGTAGCGGAGGTCTTTCATCTGGTAAACACCACCGTCAAGCTCGGTCATTTCGCCAAGAAGCTCATCGTCCTTGTCAAACTCGCCGTTGCCGTTGGTATCAGCAAACACCTCAAAGACAGCACCAGAGAGCTTGTTGTCGGGATAATCCTTATCCACCTTTGTCAGCTCAATGTTGCCCTTAATGAAGTAGTTGACCATCTCGATTTCCACAGCCTCGTCCACCTTGCCGATAGTAACGGCGATTTCTTCTTCGGATAGTACAAAGCCTTTCGGACTTTCGATTTCACGGATTATCCAAGTACCATAGGGCACTTTGGCAAAAGAAAAACTACCGTCATCTTTTGATGTGGTAGTCTGGATAGCATTTTCTTTTGTAAATTCCTCTGTGCCTGCCTTAAAGATACCGATGACCGCACCGCCTAACGCCTTGCCGTCCTCATCTGATTTCTTACCGCTGACAGAGCCGTAAATGAGTTTGTTCTCAATGGCTTCGCCGTCATTTGCTGTGATGTGGACGGTTGCAGTGTCCTGTCCTTGATATTCAAAGGTTACAGGGTATTTCTGGTCGCTTATGATATATGCGGAGTTGGTGGAGATTTCTTTGACATAGTAGCTGCCAAACGGTAAATCGGTTGTCGCCTTGCCATAGCCGTTCTCGTCAAAGGAGATAATCTCAATCAAGCCGTCGGCAGAGATTACCGTGCCGTCTGCGGCAACAATATCCTTTTCCGCATACAAGCCAAAGGTTACATCAAAGATTTCTCCATTATTGCCGATACCGTAATTTTTATCCACCTCAAGGCTCTTAGTAAGGTCGATTTCCACACGCTGACGCTCGTTATAGAAGCTCGTTGCCGTTTCGGTAACAGCCATATTCTGACCTGCATAAACAAGCTCGACAGAGTGGATTTCATCATTCAGCACCATTCCAAACGGAGCTGTGATTTCCTTGACCTCATATTTTCCGAGGTACAATTCCTTTGATTTTGCCGTACCGTCTGCACCTGTGGTAATGGTATCCACAACCTCGCCTTTGGAAGCTCGGAGCGTTCCGTCCAAAGTGTAAATATCTTCGGCGGCGGTAATCTCATAAACTGCACCCTCAAGACCGCTTACTGCAAAAATCGGCTGATACAGACCGTTATTCTCGAATACGGAGCTGAACACCTCGCCAGATTTGGAAACAGTAATCGTGCCTTTCTGTGCCATATTGGAGCGTACCACTTCAATCACGGTAATACCGCTTTCCTCGGTGGAGTTATCCTGTGCCACATCAAAATAGACAGGCTCGGAGTTCAATACATACCCATACGGTGCTTGTACCTCTACGAGTGAATATCCCGTGCCGTATTCCAAAGTCTGCGGCGTAATGAGGTCGCCGTCTGCTGTGGTATAAAAGGTGTCAATGGTCGTTACTTCGGGATATGTGAAAGTCATTGTAACGAGATTTCCGTTCGGGTCGTAAATCTGGAAGCCTGCACCTGCATACGGAATGGTATTGCCTGTTTCCGCATCTTTCTTGACAATCTTGATATAGCTTTCAAAGTTGGCGTTGTTGATTAGGAAACGGTAGGTCTGACCGTCGGCACTGATAAACACATCAAAGTCCTTCATCAGCTCACGCCCATCCCAACCAGAGGTCTGGTGGACGGTGTAGATACCGTAAGGCATATCCTTTGTCTGGGCAAAGCCGTTCTCATCGCAAGTGAGGACATCACGCTCGGTTTCCTTTGCGTTTTCAAAGCTGCCTGCCGATTTCAAATAGACCTCAAAGGTCGCTCCGACTTCGGGAGTTTCAATCTGTGTTTCGCCGTCATCGGTGTGTTTGATAATAGCGATATTTCCCTTAATGACCTGCTCGGTTACATCGTTGGCGGTAGAGTTATATTCCACGGTATAAAGCTCTGGCTCTGCACCGACTTTGTGAATGGTCGGGTCGAGCAAGTAGCCCTCGGACGGTGTAAGCTCTCTTACCGTCCAATCGTCGCCGCAGATATAATACTTGCTTGTAAACTGTCCGTTTCCGTCCGTCGTATAGGTGTCAATGAGTTCTTCGCCCTTGTAAATGCCGTAAACCGCACCTGCAAGAGAAGCGTCGCCCTGTTCCGTTCCCGTTTCCACATCGGATTTTGTCACGGTCACATTGAACTTTTTGAGTACATTGACAAAAGTACGGCTCGTTACCTTTTCCCATTCAATCGGTGCTGTCTGGGATGCAGGAACGACATAGCGGATAGCCGTATCCACTTCCTCAACCACATACGGCGTATCTCCGCTGATAAGGACATCAGAGAATTTCGCCACACCCTTTGCGTCGGTCACGGCATATTCGTCAACAGGCAAGCCGCTTAAAGATGTTCCGTAAAGGTGGAACTTCACACCCTCTACCAGATTGTCCTCGGAATTTTTGATAACCTCCAGAGAGCCACGCTTCAAGGTGTTGTTGAAGTTTACCGTGGTCGTTTTTCCACCAATAAGAGTTACAGTCTGGGATTTCTGCGGTTCGTAACGGTCAATGGACTGTTCGGTAATGGTATAGGTGGCAGGGAATAAGCCCTCCACGGTAATATTTCCGTCTTTGTCTGTCGTTACGGTCTTGTTGAAGTTATCGCCCTTGATATTAAACTGAATACCGCCGACAACGCCGTCCTCGGAAGTCTTTTTCAGGGCAATCGTGCCTGTCGGCGTTTCAATGTTGAGATATGCGGCAACCGTATCGGCGTTCTCAACGCCCGTTACCAAATCCTGCAAGTTCGGGTCGCCGTAAGCAATCATCTTTGCACTGTCGCTGACTGTCGGCACGCCGTTTCGCTTTGCCGTAATGCGGACAGAGCCAGAAACGGCAACGGCAGAGCTGATAGTCAGCTTGTTGCCAGACTTTGATACCGACACATTTCCGTCAGAGCTTGAAAAGCTGTAATCGGAAAGCACACCGTTCTTGTCCGTCAGCGTGATGCTGTATTTGCCGTCTTTGTAGGCAAGCTCTTTGGTAATATCATTTTTACCGCCCGACATAAAGCTCGGAATGGTGTTATGCTCACTCAGCAGCGAAACAATCTGGTCATAGGCAGCCTTTGCTCCGCTGTTGGGATAATTTGAGCCGAAGTGCAGGCTGTATGCCTTTGTACTGTTCTGCTGATATGAGCCTGTGGCTTCACGGCAGCCTGTTACAAACTCCCATACAAGAGTCTGTGTCGCAAGCCATTTTTCATCATCACTGCCCGACAGATGACTGCGGTTGCCTTGATACCCATAGAGCAGGGCAAGTCCAACCGCCTTTTTCTGGTTTGTGGAAAGGGCGTTCCAAGTATCTGAGGAAGCCTTTTTCAAGGTGTTTCCCGTTTTCAGCGGTACGCCCGGCTGAATACAGAACGCATTTTCTCCGTCCACAAACATACGGTATTTGTATTTTCCCGTACCGCCTGCGGTATAGCCGTCAAAGACAGCACTTGAATTGTATCTCATCGTATTGCCGCTGCTGTCATAGGTGTGGGTAAAAGAAATCGTGCCTATATCGCCCGCAGCAAACGCCGTTGTCGCAGGCAAAACGGACAATGCCGTGACCGCAGCCATAAGAGCAGCCGCAGCCTTTTTGAATAATCTACGAAATTTCATCGTTTACCTCCTGTTATTGTTGAGTTGAATTTTCCTTACTAACCGAAAAAAGCCGCCTGTTGGCAGCTCATATATTTTCTTTTTTCGGATAGTTACTGGTAGTAGTTAGGGGGAGAGGTGTGGAGAGGGGGAAACCGAAAATATGGCTATCCACCGTAAACAGGCAGACCTCGCCCTCGGTGTGTGGCTATCGTTCACGGTCTTTGCTCCGCTGTAAATAACGGTTGTAAAACTCCAACGCTTTCACAACAAAGTCCGATTCCTGCCCTCTGGGAATAGACTTGGGGATGAGCTTGGTTATCCGTTCATCACGAAAGGCAGGCTTCTCCCTCTGGTTAGGTTTTTCCTCCTCCATAATGGATTGGATAACCTCGTCCGTGAGCTTATCATCCTGCATAAACTTCTTCATTTTGATAGCCTGTGCAAGTGACGGGGTAGCGTCGCTGTACTCCATAGCTTCAAGCAGAGTGTATTGCTGTTCTTCGGGCAGATAAGAGATTTCCACCGCAGGACGAAAAGCAATCTGCCTGTCATCGACCATTTGCAAGATTTCGGGAACAAGCTCGGTAAGGCGGATATAGCGGTAAATTTGCGGTTGACTGTCACCGCTTTTTTCACTTATTCTTTGTGCTGATGTTGTTCCTTTTAACTTATTATCCATTGGAGAATAAGTTAAATCGTTACGCTGTCCTTGTCTGTTCATCGCTTCAAGCCGCATTTTATAGGCAAAGGCTTTCTCACTCGGAAGAATAGTTGACCTCTGCAAGTTACTCTCCACCATTACAATAATGGCTTCATCACGGCTTAAATCCTTAACCTCGCATTTCAGCGTTTCCAATCCTGCAAGCTCACACGCCTTTTTCCGCCTGTGTCCGCTGATAAGCTCATACCGTCCGTCCTCTTTGAGCCGAACAGTCGCAGGAGTCATTACACCATTTCGTTTAATACTATCGACAAGCTGCTCCATATCCTCGTCAATGAAAACCTTAAACGGATGGTCTGGGAACTCGTCAATTTCTGAAATGGGAATATCCCTTATCTTGCTGAGCTTCGCTTCTTCACGGCTCTGGTCTGTTTCAAACAGGTCATCGTAAGCGGTCAGCTCGATTTTTGTTTCTTTGCTTCTCGCCAATGTCCGCCACCTCCTTTCCGAACTGCTCATAAGCTGCGGCAACCTTTCCGCTTTTGTCATAAGCGAAAATGCTTTTTCCCTCTGCCGTAGCTTCAACTGCACGGATGGAGTGCGGTATCTGGGAATCAAAGACTTTGATGTTCTGACCGTATGCACTCTTTACCAATGCAGTCACTTCCTTAGAAATGTTGGTGCGTGGCATTACCATCGTCATTAAGATACCGTCAATCCGCAGGTGGGGATTGATTTGCCGCCTGACTTTTGACACGGAGCGTAGCAACAGCTCCAGACCTTTCGCTGAAAGATAATGCGGCTGCGTGGGGATAATCACGCTGTCAGCCGCCGCTAATGCGTTGATTGTCAACATTCCCAAACTCGGCATACAGTCGATAAGCACATAATCATAATTCTTTTTGACCTCGTTCATACAGGTCTTTAGAACACGCTCACGGCTGATAGCGTTAATAAGCCTTACTTCCAGACCAGATAGCTCAATGTTAGAGGGTAACAAGTCAACGCCCTCACCGTGGTGCAGGATACCTTTCTGAACATCTATGGGATTATCGTCGATGATGTCCTGCATAATGGTGGCAAGGGATATGGGTAAATCGTCTGGTCGTGGATAGCCAAGTGACATTGTGAGGTTAGCCTGTGCATCCGCATCGACAAGCAGGACTTTTTTGCCTTGCTGTGCCAAGCTCACGCCCAGATTGACCGCCGTTGTGGTCTTGCCGACACCACCTTTCTGATTGGTCAGAGCAATTACTTTGCAATTTGACATTTGTGCGTCCTCCTTTCGCATAAATTTAGCCGCTTTGTCAAGGCGGCTATGTAAATCGGTGGAGAACGCAAAAAAGCCGCTTACTCTAAAATAAGAATAAGCGGCTCAACCTTTGGGTTAAACATATTCAATTCTCAACCTCTTAACAGGTGCGTTTATGACCTTGAAGATAAGTTCGTCAACGCAGTCCGTATATCTGCCTTGCTGTATGAGCTGATTTTTCAGCTCCACAAGGCTATGTAATAAGGTCGTCTTTTCGTGGCTATCCAGATATATATGATATGTCTGCTCTTTCATAAACAGCACCTCCGTTTCTGGCTTCATTATATAGGGAAGTCCTAAATTATTCAAAGGTGCAAATTTGAGCAAAAAATAAGCGTACCACTATTTCTAATGATACGCCTATTATAAAATCTTATTTCATCAGTCGCCTGCAATTTAAGACGAATGTGGACACTACATAGATAAGTAATACTGTGAAAACCGCTATTTTTCGTTTGTGTTCCCACACCCGATATCAACTACCACCGAAACATCAAAATAGTTTTTGAGGTGCTTATTACGGGAATTTTTGCCCTCTGCTGTAAACATAAAATGTTTCGCAAAGTGCCTAAAATAAAGGATTTCTACGAGTTTTTCTTTTGTAGCAACACGATAGTCTCCACATGAAACGTTCTCGGGAAGAGGTCATAGGCCTGCGCCTTTTCAAGGGTATAGCCTGCGCCGCACAGCTCGGCGACATCGCGCGCGAGCGTTGCCGGGTCGCAGGAGACATAGACCACGCGCGGCGGCTGCATCTTCAGGATCGCGTCGCGGGCGGTCTCGTCCAGACCCTTGCGCGGCGGGTCCACCACGAGCACATCAATGCCGCTGAACCGTCCGGCCGCCTGTCCGGCATCCGCGCAGTAAAACTCCACGTTCTCCGCCCCGTTACGTCTGGCATTGTTCTTCGCGTTCTCGATGGCCTCGGGCACGATCTCCACGCCGACCGCGTGCTTTGCGTGCGCCGCAAGCGCGAGCGTGATAGTGCCTGCGCCGCAGTACAGGTCGAGCACGGTCTCCCCGCCGGTCAGTCCGGCATAGTCCACCGCACACGCATACAGGCGCTCAGCCTGCGCGTGATTGACCTGATAGAACGCATGAGGCGAGAGCAGGAACGTGTTTCCGCACAGCCTGTCCTCCAGCATCGGCTCGCCCCACAGCACATCCGTGCGGTCGCCCAGAATGACGTTGTCGCCGCGCTGGTTGTGGTTGATCAGGATGCCCGTCAGCGACGGCTCCGCTGCACGCAGACGCTCGATGAGCGTATCCAGCTCGGGCAGCTTGCGCGTCGCGGAGATCAGCGTCAGCTGGCATTCGCCGCTTTTTTCGCCCGTGCGGACGTAAATATGGCGGATCGTGCCGCGTTTTGTCTCGTAATCATAGGGCGGGACCGCGAATTCGGTCATCCACTCGCGCACGATGCCCGCGAGGCGGTCAGCCTTCTCCGACTGGATCAGACAGCGCTCGACCGGCACAATGTCATGGCTGCGCGGGCGGTAAAAGCCGGTCACGATATTGCCCTCTCTGTCGCGGCCCACCGGATACTGCGCCTTGTTGCGGTAGTGCTCGGTCGTTTCCGCGCCCGTGATGCCGAGCAGCTTTTCGCCGTCCTGCTTTCCGATACGGGTCAGCGCGTCGCGCACCTTCTTCTCCTTGGCGCGCAGCTCCTCCTCATAGGTGATGTGCTGATAGCAGCAGCCGCCGCACTTGTCCGAGACCGGGCAGGCAGGCGTGATGCGCGCGCTCGAGGGCGTCACGAGCTTCTCCACGCGGCCGAACGCCACGTTTTTCGTGACCTTGACGATGCGCACATCGCAGCAGTCCCCGACCGCCGTGCGCGGCACGAACACCGCCCGCCCCTCGATCTTTGCAAATCCCGTGCCGTCCGCTGTATAATCGCTGATCCGGCAGCGGTATACCTTGTTTTTCATCAGTTCCATAACAGAAATCCTCATCAGAGATGCGTTCCCGCCGCTCCCTGTTCCCTTCTCGATAGATACTTTCATTATACCACGGTCTGACCGCTCCGTGCAATCCGCAGGCCCGCTTTCCGCCGCCGGAAAATTCTTTGCGAAAAATGTAGGATTTTTAACACAAGCGACATTAAAAGCTGCTTTTGTTCGCTATATCGGCTTGAATATCGTTTTTCTATCCTATAAAAGCTTTCTGTGTGTAGCCTTACAAACGCGCTGCACCAAATTTGCACCAAATGACCATAGAAAAGGACTTCCAGACCCCTATTTTCTAAAGACACAAAGGAGAAAACACCATGATTAAGACCTTCTACAGCCTCGAAGAACTGCACACCTTTCTGAACGCCGCATACCTTGTCAGAGTAGAATTTGCAATGCCGTCTGACTGCGACAGCGACTGTTTTCATTCTGCCGTAATCCGTGATGAAATCTATGCAACCATGCTTTGCGATGAAATCGATCTGCTGAATACGGACAGGAAAGGCTTAGTATTCAGAAACGAAGATGACGCACGGTTCGAGCTTGTCGGAGAGTTCGAAAGAGCCGAAGCAGTTGAATGGGACACTGAGGGAGAGCCAGAGCTCGAAGGAGACAAAGCGTATTTCGTGACAATCCGTTTTGCAGGTTTGTATGCAATTCATGTTATGGTATTCACTGCTGCTGAGAACGCTGTATCTGCTGACAGCTGAACATAGCATCAAAAGCAGTCTGGTGAGCAGACTGGTCTGCTGAGCCGACTGGTGGTCTGAGCCGACCCAGGAGCGCATAAATAAAAAAGCAAGCCAACATGCACTAATTATAGTCGCATGTTGGCTTTATTTTTATGCAATCATACAGAATAAAAGTCTTGACGCAAAAAACGGTATGCTAAATCCATTGTAAGCAGTGTAAGTCAAATTAGAAGGATACGTGAAGAAATGCGAATTTACGAAAAAATATTTTTCGTTATCTGCAAGAACCATTTTCTAATTTCGATTGTAAGAAGTGTAGACAATCACCGAGATTTCGGAAAAAGAGCGAATATTTAACAATAAATGTAAAGTGTCGAGCGGGTGCCCGAATTTTCGGACAGCTGCACAGATAACTTGTCTCGTTCTGCGAAAAATCGGAACAACAGGTACAGGCGTGACCGCCAGGAGATGAGCACAGAACCTCATATCCCGAATTTTCGGTGCATCGGTGTTTTGTCTCAGTCAATTATACCAGATAACACGCTAGGCTGCAAGCCAGAAAAGGAGAGTTAAACACATGGCAACCATACAACAGGTAGAACGCATGTTACAAGAACCGCACGCATACGGAATACATACGATGCAGGTAAAGAGCATAGAATTTCTGCCGAGCGAACCGAAAGCTATTCAATGGTTATGGGGAAGGAAAGACGGAGAGAAGCACTACAAGCTGAATACCTGCCAGTTCATCCACCAGAACAGCTATACGCTCGTTGACGCTGCACAGATGCCGTCAGCACTGCACAAAATGACGGAAGGTGCAGAACTGTATGTCGAGCGGGTAGATTTCGCCTTTGATAACTATGTTTATCCATATGATACATTCTTCCCGCTGAATGCAGTGTTAGCTCAGTTGTTCGCCCAGGTGTACAGATTGACGAATAACGGTCTAACGGTGCAAGTCCCGCTCGATGGAGAGAAGATAAAGGACTTTTTCGTTAAATACAACGACCACGACAAGGGCACAGTAGAGTTTGAAGTATCGTACTATCAGAAGATACTACAGTACCCTGCGAGCGGGATTAACGGGCGTTTGGAACTGCGCTGTCTGGATGCAGGCGGCACGGTTTTAGAGGGCATACAGCGCATTATACGGCTGCTAGATGGCGCGTGTACGCGCGAGAACTACGATGCACTGATACAAGACCAGACGGACAAACTGCGGGCAGAGTGGACACGTAGTATGAAGAAACGCAAGCTATCAGCACCCCACTGTACGCCGCTATGGCTCGACTACAACCGCCTGCGCATAATATCCGCTGAACAGCTGTACACGCTGCTGCAAGAGCTCAGACCAGGCATAGACGCGCACGCACTGGTAAGACGGTACAACGCCGCACGCGACGAAAACGAGCGGCTGACACGCTCCAATCTGGTTAGCTTTGACAAGCTGACGAAGTATGTAACGCTGCTGAGAAAACACCTGTACTTATACGCACGGAAATACAAGTATAGTCTTTCTCAACTGCCGAAATGCAACAAAAAGCCGCTTAAAGCTGACCAGGGGAAAGAACGGCTTTCCGAAAATTCGGATGACGAGCTTTTCTAATAACGCTGTTTTTGTTCACCCCTTCCCTAATATATACAGTATAGCGGAGCATCAGCGGAGCGGATGAAGCAGGCGACAGCCTGCCACCTTTCCACCTCGTGAACTAGTCTCTGTACAGCCACGGAGAGCCGACAGAACGCACCACAACAGCACAGACAGGAAGAAACACCAGGGCAGTACCCAGGAGAGCGCACACTCCGTCTACACGTGCGTACAGCGGGCAATACTGCCACAAACACACGAGCCGAGCGGGCGCGGTTTACATTTCCCCACCGCCCTTTCCCGCTCGTACGTTGTATCAAGGTCTTTCTTACTCTGCCAGGAAAGAGACAGCTTACTTGAAAAACAAGTCTCTGAAAGCTGTTTATCCGAAAATTCGCAGAGGCTTGAAAAACAGTCCTCTGAAACCATCTAATCAAAAGGAGAATACACATGAGCAAACCGAAACCGAACACCTCTGAATACATCATCTGGTTAAAAGGTCTTGCAGAAAAAAAGCTGCTGACAGTAACCGAAGCCGCCGAGCTTTACAACATCGGACAGAACACCTTGCGCAATCTGACTTCTCCGTACGTCATTATGTGCGGTAACAGGCGTATGGTTAAGCGTGAGAAATTCGACAAGTACATTGCAGTGAACGACAGTATCTAATAACTTGAATGGGACTTCCATTCGCCGCAAAATATGATATAATGGCTATGGAAGTCCTTTTCTGCAAGGAAAAGGAGAAAATACAATGGAAAGACGCAAAGATAACAAAGGGCGCGTGCTACACACGGGAGAATGTCAGCGCAAAGACGGCACATACACGTACAAGTACAAGAACTTGTGCGGAGTATGGAAAACAATAAGCGCCACCACGTTAAAACATCTGCGGGAAAGAGAGGCGGAGATAGCACGGGAACAAACTACAGGAGTTAATTACAGTTCAAAAAAGATTACAGTAATTGACGCAGTAAAGCTCCATCTCGAATTACAGAGGCAGACTGTACGCGCTTCCTCTATGGGAACCTATAATACCAGTCTTTCACTTCTCGAGCGGGAGGATTTCGCATACCGCGATGTTAAAAAGATTGTAACAACAGATGTACGGCGTTGGTGTGGAACTCTGAAAGATAGAGGATATTCTTTCGCTACGGTAAAGAACGTAAAAAGCCTTGTGTCTTCAGCTGTTAACCGGCTGATTGAAGATAGAACTATGTCGTTCAATCCGTTCGCGTTCGATCTGAATACTGCCATCAAAGACGATACACTAGGGCGCGAAGCATTGACACCGAGACAGCAAGAACAGTTGTTGTCATTTTTACTGAGCTATCAAATCGGTTTGAAATACTATGACGAAATTGTAGTGCTGCTAGGAACAGGCGTTCGCGCAAGCGAGTTCTGTGGTTTGACTATTCGAGATATTGATTTTGCTGAAAGGTGTATACATGTAGACCATCAGCTAAAAAAAGAACACGGAATTTATACTGTCGAGGAGCCGAAAACCGAATGCGCAAAACGTGATATTCCGATGACAGACGATGTATATAACAGCCTGCTGCGCATTGTTGCACAACGTAAGAAACAGCCTGTTATATTCCCTGTTGGAGAACACAGTCAGTTTCTATTTCTGACAACATGGAACACGCCTAAAACGTCACATACTATCAGAGACGACCTTAATAGAATAGTTGAACGTTACAATAAGCAGTATCCTAACGACCCACTGCCGAAGATTACACCGCATATTCTCAGACATACGTTTTGTACAAATATGGCGCGGGCAAATATCGCACAAGCTGCCGTGCAGTACATGATGGGGCATGCGTCATATAAGACCACGGCAGACGTGTACACGCACCCAGACTTAGAATTCGCGATGCAGGAAATAAAGAAGCTGCAAGCCTAATATTTTCTGCTTGTCACTACACCAAATTTTGCACCAAAGTTACGAGAACATACGTAAAGATATAATAATCCTCTGATACTACATGTTCGAAAAAGTGCAAACAATCGCGATAAAATAACGTTTCTAGCCTCTTAAAGGGAGCAATGAAAAAAGTCGTAGAAAAATGTAGGATTTTTCCGAAATTTTTGTTATACTGTTGTTAACAACACAGGACACAAAAGGAAGGGTTCGCCATGAATTTTTTAGAGGAACGCATCGTAAAAGACGGCGTGGTCAAGAAGGGCAACGTGCTCAAGGTTGACAGCTTTCTCAATCATCAGATGGATATCGAGCTGTTCGACAGGATGGGCGAGGAGTTCAAGCGCCGCTTTGCGAATGAAAACATCAACAAGATCGTGACGATCGAGGCCTCCGGCATCGGTATTGCCTGCATCGTCGCACGTCATTTCGGCGTACCGGTCGTTTTTGCGAAGAAATCGCAGAGCATCAACATCGATGGCGACGTTTACATCGCAGAGGTCGAGTCCTTTACGCACAAGTGCAAGAATCAGGTCATCGTCTCCAAGAAATTCCTGAGCGCAGACGATCACGTGCTGCTCATCGACGATTTTCTGGCCAACGGCTACGCGCTTCAGGGTCTGATCTCCATCGTTCAGCAGGCCGGCGGCACGGTCGAGGGCATCGGCATCGCCATCGAGAAGGGCTTCCAGTACGGCGGCCGCACCATCCGCAACCTCGGCTACCATCTCGAGTCTCTCGCCATCGTGGACGGCATGGACCCGGAGACCGGCGAGGTCATCTTCCGCGAGCAGTAAAAAAA